>ERZ772878.283-NODE-283-length-62637-cov-15.1187_pt1 | contig 62637 bp, 57 predicted proteins | sample MGYA00580578_ERZ772878 | MGnify/ENA primary metagenome ERZ772878 (study PRJEB29015, sample SAMEA2737686) | human gut metagenome | biome: human gut; feature: human-associated habitat; material: faeces | place: China | collected 2012 ...
TGTTGCGTGAGCAGTGCATTGACAAGGAGCGTTCCGAAGACACTTTGCCCAACTTGTTAAGGAACGTAAACAGGAGTGCCTCTGCACGAGTGTTTCCACGTTCCTGTTACAAGTTGTCAACGGGCTGAGGTAAAGCGGGTCCTGCACTGCGATGCAACAACAAGTGTGGATATGGACGCTCTTCTGTCAGAAACACTTCCTGCTGTCGCGATATTTTCACCCCAACAAATACAAATTTTATACTTATTTCATACAAACTTTAAACTCTTTTAATTGATTTTTTTCTTACACTATCTTATACTCATCTCACATCAAAATCTCAGACAGATCCAATTCCCATTTTCTACGTCTGATGTCCAGTATGGAGAGCATTTCATATTTCAAGACCATTTCGGTCAGAGATTTTCATTTTGATGATAACGATTATATTTTTATTAAGGAGGACTTGCCTATGGGACAAGCAGATGTAAATGTTAATCTTTGGCTTAAGGATACGAAACGGTTCGCAGACCTGTTCAACGCCATTTTATTTCATGGAGAAACCGTGATCCTGCCGGAGAACCTTCACCCCAGCCCGGAGACAACCGCAGTCAGTCTTCAGGACGCTCAGGGGAAAAATGTTGTAAAAAAGCAATACCGTGATATCATCATGAACTGGCAGGATCAGGCTGTGCTGATGCTGCTGGCGGTGGAATCACAGACTGCCATTCATTACGCTGCACCGTTGAAAGTAATGCTCTATGACAGCATGGAATATGCGGAACAGGTGCGGGTCAAATGGAAAGAACGTCCGCCCCGTCTTTCTTCGGCTGAATTTCTTTCCCGGTTTCAAAAAAATGATAAGCTCATCCCGGTGATTACTTTGATCTTCTATTATGGGACAGAGGAATGGGATGGACCTTTGGAACTGCATCAGATGTTCGATCTTGGTACAGAAAAGAGCCATGCGGAACTGATGAAAAAGTATCTTCCCAATTATCACATTAACCTCGTCGATGTCAGAAGACTGAAAAATTTAGAATCTTTTCAAAGTGATTTACAAATCATCTTCGGTATGCTACAATGTAGTCAGGATAAATACGCATTGCGTACATATGTGGCAAATCATAAAGACTATTTCCAAAAGCTGGATCTGGAGACTTATCATGCACTTGGAGCATTCTTAAATTCCCGGCAGCTTATGGAGATAAACGTAGAGAAGGAAGAAAAGGAGGAACTGGATATGTGTAAAGCACTGGAAGATATTTATAATGATGGCGTTCAGGATGGTATGGAACGGGGAGAAGCAGCCCATAAAAAAGATGTCGCCTTTCAAATGCAAAAACTTGGTTATTCTTTAGATGCGATTGCAGCAGTACTGAGAGAACCTGTTGATGGAATTAGCAGGATACTGGCTGTAGTTGGATAAATTTTATGTTTGTTGGGGGAAAATATCCCAACAAACACGAAATTTCAAGAAGAAATAGAAAACCGGATGGCTATCGAATATCTTAGTCAATAGCCATCCGGCTTTTTTTATCTTTTAAATTTTGTATTGTTGAGTGGATACGCTGTGGAGTCAGAAAAACTTCTTACTGCGACTGCCAGCGGAAAGCAGGGTGTTCCTGAGCAGGTGCATTAGCAGGAGCGTTCCGAAGACACTTTGCAGCGTTTGTTAGAGAAAGTAAATCGAGTGCCTTTGCACGAAGATTTCCACTTTCGAGTTACAAACGGTCAACGGGCTGAGGTAAAGCGAGCCTGCACTGCGAAGGAATATCTCTGCTTTCCGCGTCCGATTCGCCACAAAGAAGCTTTCTGATTTACAAGCATCTCACCTCAACAACTACAAATTTACGCCTCATCAATCGCCTTTCCGATATCATGCCGCATATATTTATTCTCAAACTTCACCCACTCTGTTGCTGCATAGGCATTTGCACGGGCTTCTTTTAAGTCTTTTCCTTTTGCAGTTACTCCGAGGACACGGCCACCATTTGTCACGATCTTTCCATCCTCGTTGAACTTTGTTCCAGCATGGAAGCAGTAATATCCGTCATGCTTTTTGAACTCATCCAGTCCTTCAATCGGGAATCCCTTTTCATATTTAACCGGATAGCCGTCCGATGCCAGTACCACACATACTGCTGCATTATCTTCAAACTGAAGATCGATCTGATCCAACGTTCCATCGATACAGGCCTCAGCTACCTCAATGAGATCATTTTTCATACGTGGTAATACAACCTGTGCCTCCGGATCACCAAAACGGGCATTATATTCCAGTACTTTCGGACCATCTTCCGTAAGCATCAGTCCAAAGAAGATGATTCCCTTGAACGGGCGTCCCTCTGCTGCCATCGCATCTACGGTTGCCTGGTAAATATATTTGTTGCAGAAGTCCTCCACTTCTTTCGTATAGAACGGACTTGGCGAAAACGTTCCCATACCGCCTGTATTCAGTCCGGTATCTCCATCACCGGCTCTCTTATGATCCTGGGCACTGGTCATAGTCTTAATGGTCTTTCCGTCAACAAAGGAAAGAACTGAAACTTCACGTCCCGTCATAAATTCTTCAATGACCATCTCATTTCCTGCAGAACCAAATTTCTTATCCAGCATGATCTCTTTTACACCGGCTTTTGCCTCTTCTAAATCCTGACAGATCAGTACACCTTTTCCAAGTGCAAGTCCGTCCGCCTTAAGAACGATCGGGAATTTCGCATTTTCCAGATAAGCGATTGCAGCATCCGGGTCTGTGAAATTCTCATAAGCTGCTGTCGGGATATGATATTTCTTCATCAGATCTTTTGAAAATGCCTTAGATCCCTCCAGGATCGCTGCATTTTTCTTTGGTCCGAATGTGCGAATCCCTGCCTCTTCCAGTGTGTCAACCAGTCCTCCAACTAATGGATCATCCATTCCGACAATACAAAGATCAATCTCTTTTTCTTTTGCAAATGCTGCCAGCTTTTCAAATTCCATCGCACCGATCGCTACGCATTCTGCATACTCTGCAATTCCTGCGTTTCCCGGTGCACAGTAAATTTTCTCTGCCTTTGGACTTTTCGCAACGCTTGCTGCAATCGCATGTTCTCTTCCGCCGCTTCCTACGATTAATATTTTCATGGTCTTCTCCTCCTGAACTCGCCACGCAACTGCTGCGTGATCATCCTGTTATTTAAAGTTGTAAAATATCTGTTGCAATCTGTTAAAATGAAAAACACGCCTGCTCTTAGCAGACGCATTTTCCTGTGCATTGCTTCTGCACGTGATATTCTTTAATCTTCGATCACGGTTCTGCGACCTTCTACTTTCACCCTGCCATTTGCGATCAGGTCGATCGCTTTTGGAAGGATCTTCCATTCAGCCTGCTCCATCACTCTGTGCTGAAGGATCTCCGGTGTATCTCCGTTCTCTACTTCTACTGCTTTCTGTAAAATGATCGGACCTGTATCTGTCCCTTCATCTACAAAATGCACGGTAGCACCAACTACTTTTACGCCACGTTCCAGTGCTGCCTCATGCACTTTCAGTCCGTAAAATCCTGTTCCGCAAAAAGCCGGGATCAGGGAAGGATGAATATTGATCATCCGGTTTCTGTATTTTGCGATCATTTCCGGAGGGATCACCACCAGGTAGCCTGCCAGTACGACCAGATCCGGCTGATAGGAATCTACGCCCCCGATCAATGCCTCATTAAATTCTGCTCTGGACTCATAATCCTTCGGCGAAATACATTCTGCCTTGATCCCATGTTCCGCAGCCCGCGTCAGTGCATATGCATTTTTATTATTGCTGATAACTCCGACGATCTCTGTATTCGTAATCCTGCCTGCATCCACCGCATCCAGGATCGCCTGCAGATTTGTTCCGCCGCCGGAAACCATCACTACAACTCTTAGCATAAGGTCACTCCCTTTTCGCCCTCTTCGATCTTGCCTACTACATATGGTGCATCTCCGGCTGCACGGATCGCATCCATGGTTTTCTCTACATCTTCCGGATCAACAGCAAGAATCATTCCGAGTCCCATGTTGAACGTATTATACATCATCTGCTCTTCAATCTCTCCGTCTTTCGCAAGCTTTGCAAAAATCGGTGGTACCGGATAGCTGTCCTTTTCCACTACTGCGTGCGTACCGTCCTTGAGCATACGCGGAATATTCTCGTAGAATCCGCCGCCTGTGATATGGCTGCATGCCTTTACAGTAACTCCCGCATTTTTAATACTCTTCAGTGCCTTTACATAGATTCTTGTCGGAGCAAGAAGAGCCTCGCCTAAAGTAGTTCCAAGTTCTTCATAATATGTATCCAGTGACTCTTTCGTAATATCAAACACTTTTCTTACAAGAGAGAATCCATTACTATGCACACCGGAGGATGCCATACCGATCAGGACATCTCCCGCTTTCAGATTTTCTCCCGTGATCATCTCTTTTTTGTCGCATACACCTACCGCAAATCCGGCAAGATCATACTCATCTTCCGGCATCAGTCCCGGATGCTCTGCCGTCTCTCCACCAATCAGTGCTGCATCCGACTGCTTACATCCCTCTGCCACACCTTTCACGATGGATGCGATCTTCTCAGGATAATTCTTTCCGCATGCAATATAATCCAGGAAGAACAGTGGCTCACCGCCTGCACATGCAATATCGTTCACGCACATGGCAACCGCATCAATACCGATCGTATCATGCTTGTCCATCACCATTGCAAGCTTTACCTTGGTTCCACAACCGTCTGTTCCTGAGAGCAGAACCGGCTCTTCCATCTCCTTGATCTTTGCAAGTGAAAATGCACCTGAAAATCCGCCGAGTCCTCCGAGAACTTCCGGTCTCATCGTCTCTTTTACATATTTTTTCATCAGTTCCACTGATCTGTATCCTGCCTCGATATCAACACCTGATGTCTTATAATCCATAATTTTATCTCCTTATTTCTCTTTCAGATATTCTTCATAACCTACTTCTGCAAGCCGGTCTGCCTTCGCCTGAACCGTCTCTTTCATCTCGGCAGAGTACGCTTTTAATTTCTCAAGAAGTTCCGGATCGGACATTGCAAGCATCTTTGCTGCAAGAATTGCCGCATTCATTCCTCCGTCGATGGCAACTGTTGCAACCGGGATTCCAGGTGGCATCTGAACGATAGAATAAAGTGCATCCATCCCCTCAAGATTTTTTCCTGACATCGGGATTCCGATGACCGGCATCGGGAACAACGCCGCACACATTCCCGGCAGATGAGCTGCCATTCCTGCACCTGCGATGATCACTTTGATTCCTTTTCCTTCGGCTGCCTTTGCCCAGTCAAAAAATACATCCGGCATACGGTGTGCTGAAATAATCGTCATCTCATAATCAATGCCGAACTTTTCCAACGTTGCCGCTGCCTTGCTCATTACTTTCAGATCTGAGTCGCTGCCCATGACAATTCCTACTTTTGGCATTTCATTTCCTCCTTCAGTGGTCTGTATCCTTTTCTAATGGTTCATTCAGCACTTCCGTGCCAGGTAATACAAATCTTCCGCCTCTTAATAGTATAATGTCTGTGCCGTCTTTTGTCACTACACTTATTTCTTCTAACTCTTCATAAGGTATGGTTATATCTGTATGACAGTTGAAGTATGCTTTGGATACATCTTCCTTTCGCAGAAGCGAGCAGGAATTGTCTTTCGCAACGATTTCCTTTCCATTTGGATTGTATACACGGATTTCCTCACTCCAGGAATAGCACGTATCTCCCACCGCAAAATGAGGTCCTGTCTTCTCTGCGATCAGGATCGGCATCTTATCTTCAATGCCATATTTTCTTGCCACCACATAGGCAGTCGTATTCGTTCCGATGGCGAACTCTCCCAGAGGAAGAGTCTCATGATTTTTCAGTACATTATCATAAATATATTTCCGGTTCTCGGCTTCGTCTGAGAAGTTGTCACACGTATAATCTGTGATTTTTCCATCCTTGAACGTAAGTTTCAGATTGCGGTACTGTAAACCATCTAAATAAACTTTGCTGACATTCAGGACTCCGTTTGTCCCGTCCAGTACCGGTGATGTGAATACCTCCCCTACCGGAATGTTGACATCTGCCACGCAATTTTCAAAGATCGTCTCTTTTGCCGGGTCTTTCAGCCGGTACAGTTCTACATGCATATCGGTCTGATTCTCTCCTTTTCCTTTGACCCTGACATAGACTCCCTGATCCAGGGCATCGATCATGGTCTGCTGCACCTGCTCATACAGTTTCGCATCCAGTGTATTAATGCGGATCACTTCGTTGAAAATCTCTGCATAGTCTGAACCAATCTCAGGAACGGGATATGCGATGATCGTAAAACTGCGTTCATCTCCTTTGATATATTCATTCGTCAGTTGCCCGGAACGGCTGTCATAAAGAAGTGCAAGACTTCTCTGTGCCTCCGAATAAGCCGGGGCAGAGGCTTTCGCTTCCGGTGAAAACGGCGTCTCTCCAAAAATCTCCATGACTGCCGGACCTGCAAATCCTGCTGCCAGTTCCCGGTTCTGTTCGTAGACGGTCTTCATCACTTCCAGTTTCCGCTCAATATACCGCTTATCCATAAATAATGCCTGATCCTGCCGGTGGTCATACTCGTACTGCTGGTTCGCGATACAGCCATAATACCCGATCTTATGATGCTCTCTCTTTGTGATCACACTGGCAGCGGCACGGTAAATCACCGGCTTCAGTCCCATCTTCTTAAAATTTTCGATTGCCAGACGAACCACTTTTTCAAATCCAAGGCTGTAGCGGATATTTACGACCTTCTTTTTTGACAGATCCTTTCCGGTATTAATAAATCCGATCCGGTAACCTTCTGTATAGACATCTGCCATCTTCTGTAAAGTCTCCTGCGGAAGATTTCTCAGATGATGTGCTGTTCCCAGTTCATTTTTGGAAATGTACTCGCCAAAACGGTATAAATATTCATCCGAATCAAGGTCCGCCGTCTCGATCAGATCTGCCGCAAAAGAAAAGGACGGATCGATCTGCTCCAGAATCCGGTCTGCAAGAAATACATCGCAGTAATCACTGGCATACCAGTATAAGATCTCCCGGATCTGTTCTGCGGATGGAATCTGCTTCTCTGCCCCGGCTGCTCCGCTTTCTTTTTCATCTGCTGTCCTCTGTTCCGATGCTTCCTCCAGTGCAGCATTCTCAAAACAGTTATACACCTCGATAAATAACTCATACAGAATGGTCAGATAGTCTGTCTTCTCTTCAAACGCATAATGGATGCCGCCCCGCAATTCTGCATAAAGTAAACTGAGCAGTTGTCCCATTTCTGTTCCAAAACTGCTCACTGCATATTCCGGATTTGCATAACTTCGTTCATAATTTTTATCCAGAATGTCACTGTAAAGTATTTCATTTAAGCTACGCATCTGCTCCAGCGTGTAGTTTCCCCATTCTCCTGAAGCTACTTTCCGTCTTGTATTCTCCAGCTCCAGTAAAAATAATGCCACGTCCTGAAAATATCCCACGTATGCCTTCTCGACCGTCTCTTCCGTCACCATAGACCGGATCCGGTTGACCGCCAGTTCATGCCTTTCCCGGCACTGTTCATTTCTTTCTTTCTGAATTTCTGATAAACTCATCTATCCAAGACCTCCTACCAAGATTGCCATAAATAAGATCAGCGTGATAACACCAACACCAAGTCCGATCTTACAATTTAAATACCGTCTGTCTCTTTCTAAAAATCCCTGTACTGCACAGTACATTCCATATATATCAATCACAAAGGATACTACTGAAAGTCCTCCCACAATCCCTGCCGCTTTCCCCCTGGAAAGGAATGCATATAAAATACATCCTGCCAGAATCACCAGTGAACCTCCGGTACACCAGCAGGAAATACTTCCTCTCCGCGATGGCTTCAGGTAGGACTGTCCATACTTTCTCATCCCGCGTTTCTTTCGTTCTTTTTCTCTGCGACGTTCTTCTTCACTTTTTCCTATTCCGAACATGTCTTCTCCTTATCAGATCTCCTGTCATATAGATGAGGAATCCCAGTACTCCGCCAACAGTATTGAGCAGGATATCATCTACATCAAAACTTCCAACTTTTGTAAGCAACTGCATCACTTCTACCCCCAGGCTCAGACCCATACTGTAAAATAACGTTCTAAAGAAACTTTTTCTTTTCCCCGCCATTGTAAGAAAGTAGCCATAAGGCATAAAAATAAGTATATTTCCAAACAGATTAGAAAATACCGCAAATGTTCCCAACTGATTGCGGTAAAGAATAAACCGTTTAATTTCCCTGAACAAAACCAGATTATAATGATAATCTTCCATCACGCCTTCTCTGCCATACCAGTCCGATAAAAAAAGGAAGTATACCAGAAAAAATATATATAAAATAAACAGAACCTTTCCCAGCGTCCTGACTCTCTTTGCTTCTTTATTCGTCAAAATCATGCACCTTCATAAAAAGCCCCCTCCTTTTCCCGGGAGGGGACTGCCCTTTTAAAATGTAATCTCGTTCTTATTTTTTAACAGACTTGCACCATTCACAATGGAAATGACTCCCGCAGCCACACCTGTCACAAGGATGATAATTCCAATTACAATACTGCCTGCGCCACTGTTCTTCATTGTACGATATGCCTTTTCCATAAAATGTGCCTCCTTATTTTACTCCATACTTTTCATAATATGCGTCGATCGCCGCTTTTAATGTATCATCAATGACAACTTTGCCGTTGCACTCTTTATTATACAGACACTCTACGACCTCTTCCATTGTAACGATCGCCGCTGTATCAAATCCGTAAAGTTCTTTTATTTCATCCAACGCACACTTTTCGCCGCCTTTACCGACTTCCATACGGTTCAGTGAAACCATCAGTCCTACGATCGTTACATCAGCCGCACCTTTTACCTTTGGAACAGTTTCTTCCATGGACTTACCGGATGTTGTAACATCTTCGATCATGATGACTCTGTCGCCGTCTTTTAATTTGCTGCCAAGGAAACTTCCCTTATCCGCTCCATGATCTTTTTCCTCTTTCCGGTCTGAACAGTAACGGACTTCTTTTCCGTAAAGTTCACTGTATGCGATCGCAGTAACGATTCCCAGCGGAATACCCTTATATGCCGGTCCGAATAATACATCAAAATCATCCCCGTATGTATCATGGATCGCCTTTGCATAATATTCACCCAGTCTCTTTAACTGAGAACCTGTCACATATGCTCCTGCATTCATGAAGAATGGAGATTTTCTTCCGCTTTTCAGTGTGAAATCTCCGAATTTCAGAACATCACTCTCTACCATAAATTCGATAAATTCTTTCTTGTATGCTTCCATCGTTCCTGTCCTCCTATTTTACAATTCCAACCATATCTTTTACAGTCTCAAAGCCATTCTTTTTCATATATGCCTCGATTCCGTCGATCACCTTCAAAGTCACTGCCGGATCATGGAAGTTTGCCGTTCCGACCGACACCGCACTTGCTCCTGCAAGCAGAAATTCTATCGCATCCTCCGCACAGGAAATGCCACCCATTCCGATGATCGGAATATTGACCGCCTGTGCCACCTGATAAACCATACGGACTGCGATCGGCTTTACGATCGGACCTGAAACTCCCCCGGTTTTATTTGCTACGGCAAATGTCTTCCGGTTGATATCGATCTTCATACCGGTCAGTGTATTGATCAGGGAAACTGCATCCGCTCCTCCTGCCTCTGCAGCCTTTGCGATCTCAGTAATATCCGTTACATTCGGCGTCAGCTTCATGATGATCGGCTGCTTCGCAATCTTTTTGATCTGTCCGGTCAGTTCTTCTACATGCTTTGCATCCTGCCCAAAAGCGAGAAAACCTGCATTCACATTTGGGCAGGAAATGTTGATCTCCATCATATCGATCGGCTCATCCGCCAGTCGTTCTACCACTTCCAGGTACTCTTCCGGTGCATGACCACAGACATTCACAATGATCTTTGTATCAAACTTCTTCAGATACGGGATATCCCTTTTGCAGAACAGATCAATCCCCGGATTCTGCAATCCGATGGCATTCATCATTCCACCGTAAACTTCTGCCACACGCGGTGTCGGATTTCCCGGCCATGGCACATTTGCCACACCTTTGGTCGTTACAGCTCCCAGGCGGTTCAGATCAACAAATTCAGAAAACTCTTCTCCTGAGCCAAATGTTCCTGATGCAACTGTCACCGGATTCTTCCACTCTACTCCGGCTATCTTTACACTCATATCCATCAGATCTCCACCTCCGTTGCCAGGAATACCGGACCGTCTTTACAGATCCGCTTATTATTCACATTACTGTGGGCATCCTTTTCTTTTGACCTGCATACGCACGCAAGACAGGCACCGATTCCACACGCCATTCTTTCTTCCAGGGAAATGTAACATTCGATTCCCTGCTCTTCTGCGTACTGCTTAATGGCACGCAGCATCGGCGTTGGTCCGCACGCATAAATCATGTCTGCTTTCAGTCCATTCTCGCGGATCGCATCCATAACATTTCCCTTTGTTCCGACACTTCCGTCTTCCGTGGAAATATACAGTTCTCCGTTTGCCTCAAACTCCTCTTTCAAAAAGGTCTGTGCATCCCGGTATCCTGCAAGGATCTGCTTCTTTTCACACTTCATCTGCTTCGCCAGCTCCAGAATCGGTGGTACACCGATTCCTCCTCCCATCAGGAAGACTTTCTTTCCTTCTGCTTTTTCGTACGGGAATCCATTCCCAAGCGGTCCGATCACCGGGATCGTATCCCCTGATTTCAGCTTTGAAAACTGCTCCGTTCCTGTATTTTCTCCTGTCACACGATAAACCACCCGAAGCATTCCCCGCGTACGGTCGATCTCACAAATGCTGATCGGGCGTGGCAGTAACTTGCTTCCATCTGTCGTATACATGGAAATGAACTGCCCCGGCTTTGCCGTGTCTGCTGCCTGCGTCTGAATCCACATGCTGTAGATTCCGTCTGCCAGCTGCTCCTGAGATGCTACCACCGCATTCTCTTTCTGCTTTGCCATACTGTACTCCTTTTACCTGAACTTCACTTATTTTGCTGCAAGTGCCCCGCTGATATCTGCAATCATCGCTTCTACTGCTGCTCTGGATGCATCGCCAAAATTCTCTGCTCCGAATTTTGCATAAGCTTCCTGCTTATAAGCTGCGATAATTCCACGGGAAGAATTTACGATCGCACCCAGTCCGTCTTCATTAAAGAAATGAACCAGGTCTTTTCCTTTTCCGCCCTGTGCTCCATATCCCGGTACTAAAATATAAGACTTCGGCATGATCTTTCTGAGTACTTTTCCCATCTCAGGATAGGTTGCTCCTACAACAGCTCCGATATAGCTGTACTCATCACCCATACACTCAGCTCCCCACTCGGCAACTTTCTCTCCAACCAGCTCATATAGCGGTCTTCCGTCGATCAGTCTGTCCTGAAATTCTCCGCTGGACGGATTGGAAGTTTTAACAAGAATGAAAAGTCCTTTCTTTTCTTCCTTACATACATCAATAAACGGATTCACACCATCGGACCCCAGATATGGATTGACTGTTGCGAAATCTTCTCCAAACGGAACATACTCTTTACTTCCTACTTTTATCTTTCCAAGATGTCCGGTCGCATATGCTGCGGAAGTTGACCCGATATCTCCTCTTTTTACATCTCCGATAATAACCAGATCTTTTGACTTGCAGTAATCCACTGTCTTCTTAAATGCCTCCAGTCCTGGAATACCCAACTGCTCATACATCGCGATCTGAGGTTTGACAGCAGGAATCAGATCATAAGTCTTGTCTACAATTTCCTTATTAAACTGCCAGACAGCTTCAGCCGCCCCTTCCAGAGTCTCTCCGTATTCTGCATATGCCTTATCTAAAATATGCTGTGGAATATAACTCAGCATCGGGTCAAGTCCGACTACGATCGGTGCTCCGGTTTTCTTGATCTTTTCTACCAGTTTGTTAATCATTGTTCATTCCTCCATCTTTCTTTCAGCCAGACGATCCGCCTTTTGAGTATCGTCATTTACATTCAACCTATATAATACCATACTCCCCTGCATTTTCACAACCGACATCTTAGGATTTCTTTTTCAGATCACAGGATTTCTTTGCTGAATTTTCTTAAAGCTTTTTTAAGGGCAAAAAAAGTACTCCGAATTGCTTCAAAGTACTTTTTATCTTTCTCATTCAATTTTACATAAGAACTTCTGCCAGTCCTCCCGGCACTAACAGCCTGAACGGATAAAATGGAAGATTCCTGATCACTCCGAAAATCAGAAGAAAAACTAAAATCCCTATAAGTATTTTAGGATTGATCTTTTTATCCACATGATTCTTTCCTGTCAATGCCCAGTCTGCTGCAACCGTCACAAAATAAATTCCGAGAAACGGCAGCAGAAAAACCATGACCGGATTGTAGCAGAAAGCAGTCAGGAAATTTCCATGCAGGATATTGTAGCTCGCTCTCCCTGCTCCACATCCCGGACAGTACAATCCCGTGATCACGTGAAAAAGGCATGGCAGCGGATATTTTAACGGATTGTGGAAATACAGATAGCCTGCTCCAATCCCTGCCATACACCCGATCACTGCCAGAAATAAAATCCGGTTTTTCCGGCTTTGTGCAAACCAGTTTCTTAATTTTATCACCCTTTGCATTTCGACCTCTTAATAATAATTATCAATTCCTACTATTATTCCAAACATAAAGTATAAAATTCCTACAACCAGTCCGACTACAAAAGATACAATCGTCCATATTTTTGCCATCTTTGCATTCTGAGCTGCTTCTTCATAATTACCGGCATTCAATGCACTGTTGATCTTCACTGAAAATACAATACCTACGATACCGAACGGAAGACAGCAGCATACTGTGGAAATAATGGAAAGTACCAGATATGGTACATAATTAATTTCCGGTTTCTGCCCGTTATTCTGATAACCGGTCACGTTCTGATAACCACTGTTGTTCTGATAACCTGCTGCATCCTGATAGCCGCTATTATTCTGATAACCTACTGCATCCTGATAGCCGCCGTTGTTCTGATAACCTGATACATCCTGATAACCGCTGTTGTTCTGATAACCTGCTGCATCCTGATAGCCGCTGTTGTTCTGATAACCTGCTGCATCCTGGTAACCCGTTGCATTTTCAGTTGTCTTTGCTGCCCCCGTTGCCTGTACCGGATCATTCTTCACTGCATTTTCCTGTTCTGCATTGGGCTGTACTTCATTCTGCTTCGCACCGCAATGTGGACAGAACTTACTTCCATCAGGAATTTCCTGATAACAATTCTTACAATTCATATTTGCACCTCTCTCATTTTTCTTTTATCATATCACTAAATCGACAAAATATATAGTTTTTTCTATTATTTTTTCATCTGTCCATATCATTGCGTACAGTGAACCTTTTCTCCCCGTCTGAAAGAACAACAGCTGCCAGCCAGTATCCCAAGCATACCAAGACTGATTCCTGCCAGCCATCCTGCCGGATATTGAAATCTGAAATATACAGCCTGCTTTTCCATATAAAGTCTGACAAGCCACAGGATGCCTGTTCCGACAGTCAGTACAAGCACTTCCATCAAGAGAAAATACCAGTTTCCTTCCCAGAAAAACATCTTCCTTTTTTGCTTTTTTGTCATTCCGATACTCTCCATCACAGCCAGTTCCTGCTTTCTTGAATATCTTCCCATAATCATTACATTGAAATAATTGGTCAGTCCTGCAAACAGCAGCATCATTCCGATACTCCCGAGGATCATCTGATTTCCATGAATCCGGTCGGACATTCTTTTCAGCAGATCCGATCTGCAAAGAAGCAGAATCCCATTTTCTCCCTGATCCGTCCTTCTTTGATTTTCTTCTGTCAGAATGGCTCTGATCGCTGATTTTACTTTCTGCTCCTGCCCCACCTTCACATTCACTTCCATATAAATGATCTCTTTTTCTATTCCCAGTCGTTCAAATCCTTTTTCACTTACAAGAAAGAACAACATATTTTCTCCATGCCACCCCAGCTTCAGTTCTGGAAAATCTTTTGCTCTCCCGTCTAAATACCCATTTAAAGTAAAAATTTCCGCGGACTCTTTTTCATACTCCGAACCGGAACTGCAAAAGCTCACCGGTTCTCCTTTTACTTCTTCTGTCATTTTTTTCTGCTCCGGTGTGAAGCCATATTCCTGATAGATCAACACTCCACTCCCATCTTCTACTGAAGCCATATCCACTGACAGATTTTTTTCTTCTGCATACTCTTTCAGACTGTCCATCTCTTTTTCACTCAAAATATGCACTGTCTCCGGAAAACCGGAACGTTCCATTTCTGTATCTGATTTTTCTACATCGGCCTCCTCTTCTCCTTCATCTGATTTCTCTGCATCGGTCTCCTTTTCTCCTTCATCTGAGCTTTCTGCACTCACTCTGAAATATTCATCAGAAAAAGGACTCCACCCTTTTTCCGAAATCACTGTGTTCATATAAGCTCCCTCTGTACACTCTGATCTGTCCCGATCCACACCTTTCAGAGCCAGGATCTTTTTTCTCACTGATTCAGAAATGGGGGCAAAATCCGGAGCAAAGTCATCCGTCTTATTATTCCACAACAAATCTGCTGTATTTGCATCCGTCACCAATGGATCCAGTGCCTCTTCATCCGGTTCACTCCTGATTCCTTCTTTTGCCTCCTCGCAAAAATCCCCCGCAAGGATAAAATCCGGTTTCTGCATATAGATATTCGTTGCATCACTTCCACCCGTAACCACAACTGTACAAAGCAGTGTTTCCACTCCTAAAAACAATGACAGCACCGTCAGCACAAATCCTGCCCTTTGTCTTGTCACATTTCTCCATGCCAGCAATGGAAGTTCTGCTGATATCTTTCGTCTGTTCCTTTCGTTTTGCCTTTGTGTACTTCGTCTTTTTCGACTGCGGTTCTGCTTTCCTGTATAATGCATGCTTTCTATACAGGAAAGTCGGATCATCCGATTCATATTTTTTTGAATAGCAGCTTCAATGATCAGCAGGGTAAACCCAACTGCTGCAATCAGGATTTCAGGTCGAAATACGGAAAATTCTTTTGTGCCGCCATATTCCCGCAGATATTCCTGCCCCAGCAGACCGGGAATACCAAAGAATAAAAGAAGCACTGAAAACACCACTCCGAGTCCACTTCCCACAAGCATACAGCCTGCCATCTGCCTGTGGCAGATTTTCCGCAACTGCTTTTTCGTTGTTCCGATCGTATAAAGCAATCCAAACTGACGGATATCCCCGATCATGGAAATCTCGAGAATATTATGGATAAGAAACCAGACTCCGCCCAGGATCAAAATCACTCCGAGAACTGCCATTTCATAACTTCCGGTCAGTTGATCTACCGCTGTCAGAAATGCAGGATCTGTCACGGTAATTCTTTGTCCTGTATCCGTCCGTTTTACATCTTTATATAATTGTTCTTCTGCCTCTTCACGGCTCATCCGGTCTGATGGACAGATCAGTATCTCCGAATTTTTCTCCGATATGATTCCCCACTCTGCCGCCTTTTTTTCAGAAATATATCCCTGCTGAGCTTTAGAACCCGAATCTGTATATGAGGTATACCACCCGCTCAGGTAAAATAGTTCTTCTTTTTTCCCCTGCCATCCGGTCACTACCGTCAGTTGGATTTTCATTCCTGCCGTCGGCTCAGTGATTCCCAGATCCTCCAGCATTTTTACAGAGACCATGATCTCCTGCTTTTCTTTTGGGTAATGCCCCTGAAGATCTGTATAAGCAGGACGGATGATTTTTTCCCATGCAGATTGATCTAACAGACTGATCTCACCGAGCTTCTTTTCCCCGCTCTCTGCTCTCCCGGCTCTCACTCTTTTCCCTGCATTCTTTATATAACTCAGGGAGCAGATCTGCCGGTACTGGTCTTCTGTCGCATTTTCCAGTACTGCTGATGCTGTTGAACCTGCCCGGCGTACCGCTTTCGTATACTCTGCCTGGATCTTTCCGGCAGAAGTTCCGAAAATCAGTGTCAGTGTAACAATTCCGACCGCCACCGCACAGAGCAGTACCATATTACGCCCACGGTTCTTTTTCCTTAATTTCTCTGCCAGCATGGACAGAACCGCCTGATTATTATTCGGAATCATTCTGCGATCCTCCCATCCTCAATCCTTATGATCCGGTCCGCCATCTGTGCGACTTCTTCCTGATGTGTCACAAGGATCACAGTCTGATGATATTTCTTTGCACAATTTTTCAAAAGTCCCACAACTTCCATACTGGTCACAGAATCCAGATTTCCCGTCGGTTCATCTCCGAGGACAATCGCCGGCTTTGTCATTAAGGCTCTTGCTATCGCTGCTCTCTGCTGCTGACCGCCTGACAGCGTTTCCGGCAGTTGCCCGAGTTTTTCCTTCAGTCCCAGTGTTCCTGTCAGTTCTTCCAAAAACTCCTGATCGATCTCTGCACCGTCAAGACGGAGGGGCAGCACGATATTTTCATAGACACTGATCATCGGGATCAGATTATATTGTTGAAAAATAAACCCGATATTCCTTCGTCTGAAAATGGTCCGTTCCTCGCTTTCCATATCTTTCAGACTGCTTCCTCTGATCCATACTCCGCCCTCGTCCGGCACATCCAGTCCTCCCAGGAGATTGAGAAGTGAAGTTTTTCCACTCCCTGACGTTCCGACAACAGCCACAAATTCTCCCTCTTCTATCTCCAGTGTGACACCGTCCACTGCATGTACTTCGTAATTCTCTGTAACAAAATATTTTTTCAGATTCACCGCTTTTACGATTTTCATTGTCCTTCTTCTCCTCTGATCTGTTCTTTTTCTCCTGCCATTATTTTAAAGAACAAATCTAACAAATTTCTAACAATGCAAAATCTTTTATTGCCGTGGCAAAGACAGTTTCATTTCTACTCCCGGTTCACACCGCTTTACCGTTAAAAGTCCTTCATGTAAAAATAGGATTTTTCTTGCAAGATACAGACCTATTCCAAAGCCTTCCTCATCCGTCACCCGCTTTCCGCGGTAAAATCTCTGAAAGATCAGATTCTTTTCCTCCGGTTCGATTCCGATTCCGTAATCTCTGATACTGAAAGTTGTGAACATTTCATTTTCCTGCAGGCTAATCTTTATTTTTCCATTTTGCGGACTGTATTTCACCGCATTATCCAACAGATTAAAAATCGCTTCTCCCAGCCAGTTTGCATCATGCATCACATGCATTTTCTCAGGAAGTTCAAACTCGAACCGGATTTCTTTTTTCTCTGCCTGATCCAAAATCTGACCAAGTGCATTCCGCAGAGTCTTAAGAAGATCCCGCTCTTCTTTTCTGATCTGAATCAGACCATGCTCTAATCTTGAAATACGGATAAAATGCTCTGTCAGAAAATAAATTTTTTCTTCACTGCTCTGAATGGCTTTCAGATAAGACAGTTCCGGTTCTGTCCCTTTCTTTTCGATTTCTTCTGATAAAAAGTCGAGATAATTTTTCAGATTTGTCAATGGTGTCCGCATCTGATGTGCGATTTCCGAAATCAGTTCCTGAAGTTCTTTCCGTTCTTTCTGTGCATCTTGTTTCTGACTGACTAAAATTTCCTGCAGCCGCAGCAGTTGATGCCGGATTTTGGAATCCATTGTCTCTTCGCAGTCAGAAAAATCGGGGAGTTCTTTTCCGCTGGTCATTCGCTGCACAGTATCTGATATCTTCTTTAATTCCCGGCTTCGTTCTTTTCTCTGAACCCGGTACATTCCGGCCGCCCCGGCAAGAATCCCCAAAAGAAACATCCCAGCACTCCACCACAAAATTTCTGTCAGATCCATTACTCTTCCTCCATCCGGTATCCCAGTCCAAATACGTTCTGAATATACGGCCGTTCTCCCGCAGCTTCAATCTTTTTCCGTAGACGGCCGACCAGCACGCTGACACTGTTATCAACTACATATTGACCATCAATTCCCCATACATGCTCCAAAATATTTTCTTTGGTCAGAACCTGCCCCTGATTTTTCATCAGATATTCCAGGAGCTGATACTCTTTTGCCGTAAGAGCTATCTCATTCTCCCCTGACACTGCCTTTTTTCGCTGTGGATACAGAGTGAGATTTCTGCATTTCAGAATCTGTTCACCGGCATCTTCTCCCCGGTTTCGTCTGAAAGCTACTTCAATCCTTTTTAATAACACTTTCATGGAAAATGGTTTCACAACATAATCTTCTGCTCCCAGGTCAAATGCTTTCAGCATTTCCTGCTCTTCATCCCTTGCCGTCAGAAAAATTGCGGGGATCTTTCTGTTCCATTTTTTCATCAGGGTGTGATACAGTTCCATACCATTTCCGTCCGGGAGACCGATATCAACCAGTAAAAGCTCCTCTGTTCCCTGCAGAATCTGCCCTGCATCTTTCTTTGTATAAACCTGCAAAGTCCGATAACCTTCCTTCTCAAGCACGACTTTCAAAGACTGGCTTAACAGGCGGTCATCTTCAATAATCCCGATTGTCATTTTTTATCCCGTCCATTCTTTCCTGCTTTCCCCAGTCGGACTTTTTCCATCTCCTCTGCAGTCTCTTCATCCAGATAATCAAAAAGATAATTTCCGACACTGCCTTTCTTTCCAAGATGCTCACCTCTGACTTCTGCCAGCGTCCTCTCAATTTCCTCTTTCAGTCCCGGAGCAGACATCCGGTTCGCACCCTGTCCTAAGATGATCACCTGCTCCAGTCCGTCTGAAGTTGCCACAGTTACAGCAGCATCCTTTGCGATCCGTCTTACAGTCTTTTCGATATACTGGTCTGCCGTTTCCGCCTCTTTGGTATAGACAATATAAATATTATGATATTTCATCACTTCACCCGGATTGCCTTCAACTTTATATGCATCATACACAAGGATCAGCGTACATTTTCTGTATCCCTGATAGTTGCTTAAGATATCCGCAAGTTTCCCGCGTGCCGCACCAATATCCTTTTCGGACAGCTCTCTTAGTTCCTTCCATGAGAAAATGATATTGTATCCATCCACCAGAAGATATTCCTGTCGGCCTTCCTTTTCCCGTCTGCGTCTTTCCCATTTCGGGTCTGTATAGGCACTGCCCGGTTCTCTGTCCTTTTCCTTTGCACAGACTGTCACCGGACCATGATTCTGCTTCACCGGATCAGGAGTTCTTACATAAATTGCATCCAGTTCCTCCTGTGTCAGTTCAATACTGGAATGCCGCCGCTTCGGAAGTGTGACTTCCGCAAGTCCTTCTTCTCCCGTCTGATCCAGTGTGCGTTCCATGTGCATATATTCTTCGACTTCATCCCAGTCCACAACAAATCCTGCACCATGGGCACAAAAGACCGAACCGGTAGGATTCGCAAGATCCAGCTCTGAATCATACCCTCTCGCCGCTACAACTTCTTCCTGATTATGGCAGAGATCATACCCCTTCAGGGTCAGAGAAATTCTTCCTCTTCCACCTGTATATGCAATGACATCTTTCTGATAACCGCTTAAAGTCGATACCGGTGCAATTCCCGTCAGCACAGTCATTTCTCCCAACGTTTCCGGTGCCTCAAATTTTCCGAAACGGTTCTGTATATCCGTCATGGCACGTCCCACATTTTCAGAAGGTAATTCGATCCTGAACTCATAATACGGTTCAAGCAGTACGCTTTCTGCTTTTTTCAGTCCCTGCCGCACAGCCCGGTAAGTTGCCTGTCGGAAATCCCCGCCCTCCGTATGCTTCAGATGGGCTTTTCCTGAAGTCAGTGTGATCTTCATATCTGTAATAACTGATCCCGTCAGAACTCCTTTATGTTCCTTTTCCTCCAGATGGGTCAGCACCAGCCGCTGCCAGTTCCGATCCAACACATCCTCACTGCATTCTGAATCAAACTGCATTCCTGATCCGCGTTCTCCCGGTTCTAACCGCAGATGTACTTCTGCATAATGGCGTAACGGTTCAAAATGCCCGACACCTTCCACCGGTGCTGCGATCGTCTCTTTATAGACAATGCTGCCTTCCCCGAACTCAACCAGTACTCCAAAGCGTTCTTTTATGATTCTCTGAAGGATTTCAATCTGCACATCGCCCATCAGTTGCACATGGATCTCCTGACTCTTTTCGATCCATACGACATGCAGTTCCGGCTCTTCTTCCTCCAAAAGCTTCAGATCTCTTAACATCGTATGAACATTACAGTCATCCGGCAAAATGATCCTGTACGTCAGCACCGGCTCAAGGATCGGCAGCTCAGAATCTTTTTCTGCTCCAAGTCCCTGCCCCGGATATGTTTCCGCCAAACCGGTCACTGCACAGACTTTTCCCGCATCTGCCTCCGAAAGAAGCTCATACTTTTCACCGGAATATACACGGATCTGATTTACCTTATCACCATTTTCACCGATCACATCCTTCACCTTCAGCGTGCCACCGGTCACTTTCAGGTAAGTCAGCCTGTTTCCCTGACCGTCTCTCGCAATCTTATAAACCTTCGCTCCGAATACTGCCGGATATTCTTTCTGCATCTGATATGTGCAGATCCCGTTCATCAGTTCTTCCACACCCTGCAAATGTAACGCCGAACCAAAATAGCATGGAAAAATCTTTCTTTCTGCGACCAGCCGGCGGATCGAGGCAGCGGCGACACTGCCTTTCTCAAGATATTCTTCCATCGTCTGTTCATCACACACTGCAATCTCTTCGATCACTTCTTCTGCTCCGGTTTCCACTCTGCCGAAATCAATACATCCTTCTGAAAACCGGGATTTCAGTTCTGCAAGAAGTTTTCCACAGTCCGTCCCTTCCTGATCCATTTTATTCACAAAAAGGAACACCGGTATTCCGTATCTTGTTAAAAGTTTCCACAAAGTCTCCGTATGTCCCTGCACACCGTCTGCCCCGCTGATCACCAGCACCGCACAGTCCAGCACCTGCAGTACCCGCTCCATCTCCGCTGAAAAATCAACGTGTCCCGGTGTATCCAGCAATGTGATCTCCGTATCTTTCCAGGTAAGCACCGCCTGCTTGGAAAAGATCGTAATTCCACGTTCCCGTTCCATTTCATCTGTATCCAGAAAAGCATCCTGATGATCGACCCTGCCTAAATTTCGTATTGCACCACTTTGATAAAGAATACTTTCCGAAAGGGTCGTCTTTCCTGCATCTACATGAGCCAGCAGGCCAACATTGAGTACTCTTTTTCCTGTTTTTCTTTCCTGTCCGCTCATAAATCTTCTCTTTCTCCTTCTCCTTAATTATTCACCTGATGATGCACAACCAGGCTTTCTCTGTCGATTGCTTTAAAAGAATAGCCAAGATTTTTATAATACTCCAGAACGGTCGGCAATGCCTCGATCGTTGTCTCTTTTGTTGCTGCATCATGAAACAGCAGCATTACCTGATGATACTTGTCTGTCTCCGACTGTGCAATGATTTCCTCTGTCGTAGCTGTTCCTCCATCCCCGCTGCTGACATTCCAGTCATAATACTGATATCCCAGCTCAAGTACTTTCGGCACAAGTACACTCATGATTCCCTCCATATAATTCCTTGAAACCGTATTGGACGAGCCACCCGGAAAACGGATAAAACACGGGACGAATCCGATCTGCTCCTTTGCGATCTCTCCCACTTCTTCCAGATCTTTCAGGTACGCTTCTTCTGAAGAATATACGATCTCATAATCATGACAGAAACTGTGCAGACCGATCGTATGCCCTGCATCATATGCTTTTTTTATCATCGGACGGTACTCCGGTTTCTGCCCCGTAATAAAAAAAGTTGCTTTGGCATCATACTGATCCAGTATATCCAGCACTTTCTGCGTATTCTCCGAAGGGCCGTCATCAAATGTCAGATATACAGTCTTTTCATCACTCGCTTCCGTTGTCCCCACTGCAACACCCGGCTGCACCGAAAGCTCTTTCTTCCGCTGCTCCTCTGCTTCTTTTTCTTTCTTCTTTTCTTCTTTTTCTGCCTTTTTCTTTTCTGCCTCTGCCTCTTTTACAGCCTCAGCTTTTCTGGCCTCCCGTCTTGCTTCTCTCGCATTCACTCCCATGCAGAAAATTGTACCGCAAAGTGCAAGAAATACAAGCCCACATAAAATCCTTCCATACCGGTTCTGACGATTTCTTCTGTGTTCTTCCATCTATTATCTGCTCCTCATTCGTAATAGGGTTTTCCCGGATCATGAATCAATCCATATAGAAAAAACATCAGCCGGGGAAAACTCCTGACTGATGCTTCTTACCCGACTGATGCCTATTATAAGATACAAATTTTAAAAAAGATGAACGCTTTCATTAAGAATTGTTACATTTCTTTCCTGCACTTTACAGAAATGTTCCGGTGCCTCCGCCATAATTACCTCCGCCGCAGCAGAGACCGCTTCCGCCACAGCAAAGATTGCACATCAGATTTGCCACGCATAACTTCACGCAATAGCTGTTATCAAATGTACCCGGAAATCCATACATCGTCTGTCGTGTCTGATACCAGCTTCCACCGCCTTCCAGCCGCTGCAGCAGCATCTGATACTGCATATTCTGAGGATCAAGCCGGACAGCCTCCCTGGCATGCTCCAGTGCCGTCACATTATTGCCCAGTCCCGAATTTGCAGAAGCACTCAGAAAATACCATAAGGCACTGTGGTTTGCAATTCCGTCAAGGACATTCAGTGCCTCCCTGAAATGTCCGCTTCTGATATAATTGGCTGCCGCCTGCAGATGTGCATCTTCCTCACTCATACCTGCTGTTCTTCCGGAAGTCCCGTTTCCGTAGCCACCGAAATTCCCGTAACCTCCAAAACCGCCAAAGCCGCCAAACGGACCATACTCACCGTATCCGCTGCCCTGTGAACCGCCTCCTGCTCCCGACGAAGAGTAGCCTTTTTCCCGCTCATCCATGATCTGCTGATATGCCTGCTGGACTTCCTTGAACTTAGCCTCTGCCTCATCTTTATGAGGATTGTTGATATTCGCATCCGGATGATACTGACGGCTCAGTTTTCTGTATGCCTTCTTAATCTCCTCATCCGATGCACTCTGGTCTACTCCTAAAATCTGATATGGATCTGACATCTTTTTCTTAATTTCCTCTCATTCTCTTTTTCCACTGTCCGCTTTCCCACATTCTGCCTGCACTTTCTCAGCTCTTTTAATGAACTTTGTTCCACATAACAACAGAAGGTAGTGACAAGTAATAACAAATACTTGCTCAGCTCTTTTTCATGAACTTTGTGCCACACTTCGGACAACGGATCTCGATCTTTCCTTTGCCTCTTGGAATCCTGATCTTCTGACTGCATCCCGGGCATTTATAAATATGATACTGCTTTCTCTGCCGGAACAGATCTTTCTGCTTTGCAAAAAAGCAACGGATCTTGTACGACTTTGCAAGATATGCCTGATTCTCCGCATAACGCTTTGATACATTCTTTGAGAACATCCTGAAATAACAGTAAATGATCAGAAACCATCCGACATAGTAAAAAAATGTCCCTATAAGACTTCCCCTGAAAAACGAAGCCAGCAATACACTGATCAGACCGATCACCAGCAATGCTTTCGATAACTGATCCACACCGTATCTTCCCTGCATAAACCGCATAAACTTTTCTTTCATGATCTGCACTTCCTGTCTTAAATTAATATGGACTTTATTCTGCTCCGTTTTTCAATCAAAGTCAATTAAATAAATCTAAAATTATTCCTGATTCAGAATATTTTTGCATACTTCGTCTGAAATCTGATAGACGATCTTCGATCCATCCAGCATCACATAACGGTTTCCGTTTCCATCGTCACTGCCGATATACATTTTCATCGTCTTTTCATCCTCATTCTTTGTATAAGTAGCCTCAACCGTGATCCGACTGGCTTCATCCAGTCCATAGCCTGCCAGGTCTGCATCTTCCACAGAATAATCAGCAACCGTTGTCAGTGACACCGCACCCAGTCCGCCTGCAACCGCAGCGATCTCTTCTTCCTGATCTTCATTTTCTGAATCATAGGTCGTCGTCGTTCCATTTTCCGTGATTACTTCTTTTTTCAGATTGCCGCTTCCGATGCTCGGATATTCATCCAGTTGTGCAAAATCAGACAACTCCGTCTTGAAATCATCCAGCACGCTGGATGCGACCGTATAGACTGTACCGGTATCGCCCACCGTTACATAATAATCTGTTCCGGTAGAATCTCCAAAGCTGACCGTTGTTACTGTTCCGTCTTCTTCCGTGATCTCAATGGAATAATTCGGGTCATCCAGTCCATATGCGTCCAGGCTGTCTCCGTCTTCCAGTTTCCGGTCCGCGGTGATCTGGGCAGCCGCCTTTACAATCGCCTCCGGCTTACTCTGCTTCAACGGGAAATCCTTATCTTCTGAATAATACCAGGTATCTCCTTCTTTTTCAAAAGACATTTCACCTGCTGCCACCTGATACTTGATCGCAGTGATCGTTGACTCATCCAGATCCGTCACTTTGACCGTTTCTTTTTCCTCTTTTTTATCCTGCTTTTTATTCCAGGAGCTTAGTCCAAAATAAACAATCAGAAGGATGACCAGCACTCCTGTTAAAATCAATGGTCCTTTTTTCTTTTTCATACTGACACCTCAGGCCTTTCTTCTTCTGAACCATACGACAAAACCACCGATCAGAACCACTGCCGGAATACCAAATACAACGAGAATGCTGAATCCACCTGCATGCTGAACAGTATTGTACTCTGTTGTAAGGCTCTTTGCCTCAATAGAAAGATTGGTCACACCGTCAAAGTTTGCTGTCACTGCATTCATAAATACCTGCGTATTTTCAAGCTGTGAAAATGCATCCGTGATCTGCTGATCGATCAGGCTGCCTGCAGAGATAACCGTCAGTCTGCTCTCTTTGCTGTCGGAACTGATCGTTTCAGTTGCAACCACTCCCAGGTCATACGTTCCCTGCTTCTGATCTTCTTCTGTCACTGCATATGCCTGCTCAGAGGTTGTCATAAAGGCACTCGTTGTGATCGTATCTCTTGCCGGATCCGTTGTCGTCAGTCCACGGGAATTCATCAGAAGTACCATCTGGGAACTGATTCCGTCTGCCATATCACCGGATAAATTCATTACCGGGAAGATATAATACGGCTGATTCTGATAGCATCTCTGTGGATCTGCGATATAACCGTCTGCTCCTTCAATTCCATAATCTTTCAGAAGTCCTGCAAGTTTCGGTAAAGAAGCAAGTCCGGTATCTCCCAGCAGACACATCACCTTGCCGCCTTCTCCAAGATATCCGCTTAAGAGGCTGACTTCATCATCAGAAAGATCATTGGTCGGACCATCCATTAACAGAAGGTCACAGTCATCCGGTATAGAATCTGTCATCAGAAGATTCAGCTCCTCGGTTGTATAATTATTCTTTGTCATCAGATCCGTGATCGTTGTAGAAAGGGAGTCCTCTCCATGTCCTGTTACAGTATAGATCTTCTTCTGGACATCACTGGTCACATAGTTTACCGCACTGCTGAGCTGTCCCTCACCATCAAAGGAGGTATAACTCGATGAACCTGAATAGTAATAAGAAGAAGAATCTGATACCAGGATCTTATCAAAAGAAATGGTTGTCGACTTTCCTGTTGCCTCGCAGGATACATAGATCGTATTCTGTGAAGTATTGTATTCTGTCAAAGCTGACGGATGCAGAACCGGGTCGATCCATTCCACCTTGATCTTATCCGACAGTGCCGCATATTTACTGATAAATGTTGTGATCCTGTCATCTGTCTCATCTTTGACTGCCAGTACTTTCATATCAATCTTATCATCCAGACCTTTCAGCAGATCTTTCGATGTATCGGAAATGTCATAAATCTTTGTACTGCTGACATCAATATTTCTGTATGCTTCCGGAATCTGACCGACGACCAGATTCAATACGATAATGACTGCTACAACCAGCACCGTCATTCCTACACTGTAGGAACCATGCTTTGTTCCGGAAGTATGGAACATTCTTTTTAAGTTTCCTTTTTTACTTTTTAATTTCTCCATGATCCAAACCTCCTAACTCCAACGTCTTTTCTGAATCGACTGCACTGTAAGAAATACAAAGACTGCGATCAGTGACAGATAAAGTGCGATTCCCGTCACGTCTACAATACTGTTGGATGTGATATCTGTAAATACATCCGACAGTGCCAGTCTTCCAAACATTTTGGAGAGAAGATTCTCAAATAAAGAAGATTTTACAAAATAAGCAATGACTGCCGCAGCAACTCCGATCACTTCCAGCCCTCCTGCAAGCATCAGGTTCGATGTCATATGGAAAATATAGAAAGCAACGATCGTAAGCACGATCAGAACTCCCACCAGCCCACTGACAGCCGAACTCGGAAGCAGTGTCAGGATTCCGTTCCATAAATACAGGATCAAAAGGATACCAAATGTACTGATAAATGCAATAATCTGACTTTCTGTCAGCGAAGACAGAAACATTCCGATCGCTGCAAATACGCATCCAAGCAGGAAAAATACCAGAATAGAAATATAGTCCACTCCAAGGTATGCTGTTCCCTGAGATTTGATAATCAGCGGATAAATACAGAAGATCACACTCGGGATTCCAATCACTGTGATCATTGCAAGATACTTTCCAAGAACTACCTTCCACAAACTCACCGGTGCGGTCATCAGAAGCTGATCCGTCTTATTTTTCCGTTCTTCTGAAAAGCTTCGCATCGTGATCAGCGGAATCCCGACAATAAATACGATCAGAGAGCCTGCCAGCGAATAGGAAAAATACGGATATCCCGCAGACAGATTATATGCAACAAAATAAATGCCCGTAAATACCAGAAGGAATGCCACAAATACACATCCCACCATAGACTGGAAATAGGACTTCAATTCTCTTTTATAAATCGCCAGCATTGCTTACTTCCTCCTTTTCTGCCTCTTTTGCCTTTCTGGCAAATTCTTCTGCGGCCTTGTCACTCTGGGTCAGCTCCATAAATACATCCTCCAGGCTGACCTGAACCGGATTCAGCTTCAGCAGCGGCATCTTCTTTTCTGCAAATGTCGTAAAGAGTTCTTCCCGGATATCCTGTCCTCTCTTCTCCCGGATCTGTCCGCTTGTTATGCCACTGGCATCTGTCTTCAACGAAACTTTTTCGATTCCAGGTACATTTTTCAGCACTTCTTTTACTTTGGAAGCTTCTGTCCTGGTCTCAATCTCGATCAGCCCGGACTCACCCAGGTAACGTTCCAGGTTCTCCGGTGTATCACTTGCAACCAGTTTTCCTTTGGAAATGATCATGATATAGTCACACACTTCTCTTACTTCTGCAAGAATATGAGAACTTAAGATAACTGTATGCTTCTTCGCCAGCTTACGGATCAGTTCACGGATCTCAATGATCTGCTTCGGGTCAAGACCTACACTTGGCTCATCCAGAATAATGATCTCCGGGAATCCCAGCACAGCCTGTGCCAGTCCGACTCTCTGCCGGTATCCTTTGGACAGATTCTTGATCAGACGCTTTTCCACGTCTTTGATCTTTACAAGCTTTTCCACATCATCAATCGACTCTGCTCTTTTTGCCTTCGGAATTTTCTTCAGTTCTGCGGCAAATTCCATATATTCCCTGACCGTCATATCCATATACAGCGGTGGAAGCTCCGGCAGATATCCGATCTGCTTTTTCGCCTCCTCAGGCTCTTTTAAAATATCATGCCCGTTGATCAGCACCTCCCCTTCTGTAGCTCCGAGATATCCCGTCATGATATTCATGGTCGTAGACTTTCCGGCTCCGTTAGGACCTAAAAAGCCGTAGATATGCCCTTCTTCAATGGTAAAATTCAGGTGATCTACAGCTAAATGATTTCCGTACTTTTTCACCAGATTCTTTACTTCTATCAAAGTCTCCATCCTCCTATTTCTCTCTGCATAACACAGAGTTTCTTTTTACCTGTCAACGTTATCAGAAGTTTGTGAATCTTTTGTGTATCAAATGTGACGGAAGTTTGCTCTGTTCATTTTTGTATCAAACGTAACGAAAGTCTGCTCTATTTCAATTCTACAACTGCGTAGGGTCTTCCATCCTCCGCACACAGTTCAATAACCGTCCGGTCTTCCTCCCTGCTCCTTTTCGGATAAATGACATCTCCCAGGACTGCCGATTTCTTATACTCCACACGGATCTGTCTGAACTGGCGGTCAGCCGGAAGAAATTCCAGTGCCATCTGCACATACTGGCAGTTATTTACATGCTCATTCGTATCAATATGATAACGACGTACCGGGAATGCCTCCAGTGCCTCAGTCTCTTCCGGCAGGGAGATTTTTCTTCCCTTATAAGGCATATCCAGTGCCTCACCCATGCCGTATGGCTTTATGTCTTTTTCCTCCGGTCTTACCGGCCGCCCGGTCTCTGTATCAAGAAATACCCATACAGAATAAGCCTTTGCGATCATGTTCCCGCTTTCATCTTTTATGTAAAAATTACGATTTCCGAATAATCCCTTAAATTCTGTCGGAAATGTTCCGATCGTGATCCTTTCTCCCAACGCAGGATACCGTTCTGCGATCACCTGCCAGTAGGACAGGATCCAGGCACGCTTTTCTGCCTTCAGTACCTCCGTTCCAAGTCCCACATCTTCTGACTGGAACGTGCTGCAATCCTGAAAATAATTGATCAGTGCAGGAAGGGTCAGTGTTCCATGATGATCGATCTCACTGTAACGTACTCTGCTGTTAAATTCATACATTTTATTTATCCTCCGTTTTTTGCTACATAATCATAATCTACCGTAATCACACTCTCGTATCTGGAATCCACTCCCTTTAACCGCTCCATCAACTGTAACGGAAGGTCGTTGCGTCTTTTTTCATCATATTCGATCGGGATCACCATATCGAAAATCAGATTGATCCTCTCCGCTCCCCACACGACACGAAAATCGTGGATGCTGCATGCCGGATCCAGCTCTTTCAGAAGATGCTCTGTCTTCTTCCTGATACGGATCACCTTTTCATCTTTCATTTCCACCGGATCCATATGGATTACCAGCATCATCCCAAGTTCTTTTGCCGCATCCCGTTCGACACGGTCTATGATCTCATGCGACTTTTCAAACTCCTGGTCGTTGGGAACTTCTGCGTGGATGGATGCCATACTTCTGCCCGGTCCGTAATTATGCACGATCAGATCATGAACTCCCTCGATCCCATCGTAGCTCTCTACAAATTTTTTAATCTTCTCATAAACCTCCGGACTGACCGGTTCACCAATCAGAGTATTCAATGTATCTTTTGCAATCCCGAAACCGGCCCACATCACAACCAGTGCCACGCCAAGACCGACAAAACCATCCATATTGATCCCTGTTGCCGCAAAAAAGAGAATCGAAAAAATTGTCGCTGAAGTCGTGATCACGTCTCCCATAGAATCAGTAAAGACCGCCTTCATCACCTGAGAATCAATCTTCTCTCCCAGCTTTTTGTTGAACAGTCCCAGCCACAGTTTCACTGCGATCGAAAGGCATAAAATCAACACCGAGACCGGAAGAAATTTCAACTGCTCCGGATGAAGGATCTTTCCCACCGAATCCTTCAGAAAGGTAAATCCAACCTCCAGCACCAGAAAAGAAACAATCAGTGCTGCTATGTACTCGATCCGCCCATGCCCGAACGGATGATCTTTGTCCGCCGGCTTTCCTGCCATACGGACTCCCACAAAACTGATCACCGATGAGCCTGCATCGGACAGGTTATTAAAAGCATCTGCCGTAACAGATACACTGTTCAGTACCAGTCCGACAATCAATTTTGTCAGAAATAATATTACATTACAAAAGATGCCCACAATGCCGGACAGCATACCATATGCCGTCCGCACGGACACCTTTTCTACCTCCTCATAATCTTTTACAAAATGCCTGATAAGAAATTCTGTCATATTTATTTTTCCTTCCAGAAGAACCAGCGGATCTGAAACTTTGAACCTGCCGTCACTTCCGAATATTCTTCCTCCGTCAATACTTTCTTTAACTGCTGCTTTCCCTTTTCAGGAAGTACTGCATTTGTTGTATCCAGAAAACACAGATTCGGATACAGCACGCACCACCAGTTATGCCCTGCTGCATCTCCCAGTTCGATCCTCAGGGTCTTGTAATTTCCTGCCGGAAATGTGACATCTCCATAGGTCCGGTCCGGGAAATAGCACGTCGTCACTGCCACACTGACTGTCTGCTTCATCTGCAGGTCTGCCATTTTCTGCTCAGCCACCTGCCGGATCTTCTCCGTATGTCCCCTCATCCACCGGGTCGTCTCCTTTACATCCAGTCCCTCAGGAAGTACTTCTTTTAAATAGGATAAGACTGCATCCCGTACCTCCATCTTCACCGCCTGATCTGTCCTGCTGTCACTGTTCGCAAGAACATGAAACCGCAACACTTCCTCTGCCAGATGCTCCTGTACTGCCCGGTCTTTTCTCTGCACATCTCCCAGCACTACTGCTGTTGTCACTACGGTTGCCACGATCAGTGCAAAAAAGACACTTGCTACCCGGATTTTCCCCGGTACGATCCACACTTTTTTATCTGCCTCTTTCATATGTAATCCCTCCATATATCCATTGTCCGGTCAGGTTCTTCCTGATCTTTCTCATCTTTTTCCGGTCATCCGATCGGCTGATATATGGAGTATTACCTGAAAGCTGCACTCTATTCATTTTTTATATGCTTTCTTCTTTTTCACGGATCGTGTCTACTACTGCCTCTGCCTGATTCTTGATATGCTGTCCTGTGATCTGGGTTGCACGCCCCTTATCCCGGCTTTCGATTGAATCGATAATCGTCTGATGTTCTTCCAGCAACTGCGGATAACACTCTTTCTTTTTCAGATATTCAATCCTGTAGCGATACATCTGCTCCCGCAAATTGTTCAGAAGCTGGATCAGACGGCGGTTATCCGTAGCTGCATAAATGATATCATGAAATGCCACATCCGCCTGTGCGATCCGGGTAATATCATCGCTGTCCAGCGTATTACAAAATTCTGCGGAAGCCTCCTTCATCGCTTTGATCCCTTCTTCATCCATACGGTCGCAGGCAAGCTGGACTGCCAGTTCCTCCAACGCACACCGCACTTCCAGTACATCTCTTAAATTCTTTTCCGTGATTTCTGCAACTTCTGCACCTTTCCTTGGGATCATCAGGACAAGACCTTCCAGCTCAAGCTTACGGATCGCCTCACGGATCGGTGTCCGGCTCACTCCGAGTTTGTTCGCAAGCTGGATCTCCATCAGTCTTTCTCCCGGCTTCAGTTCCCCTCTTAAGATTGCCTGCCGCAGCGTATTAAATACCACATCTCTCAGAGGCAGGTACTCATCCATCGTTACTTCAAAATCTGTTCCCATATTATTTTCTCCTTACGTTATGCACATTCGTCACATAGACCTGCTTCGTCAGTCCGCTCTCACGAATCTTCCTCTGTGCCTCCCTTGCCGCAGCACGGTTTTCAAAAAGTCCGAAAACAGTAGGACCACTGCCACTCATCATCGCACCAATCGCACCATTCTCTCTCATGACCTGCTTCAATTCTTCGATCACCGGATGCATCGGGATCGTAACATCCTCCAGCACGTTCCCCATATTTTCTGAAATCCTGTGAAGATCCTTCTGCCTCAGACCCTCGATCAGAGCATCTATATCAGGATGTTCTATGATCTTCTCTGAGTCCAGTGCCTCATAAACTACTTTGGTTGATACACTGACCGATGGCTTTGCGATCAGGACCGTACATTTCGGCATGGCAGGGAGGACACTTAATTCCTCTCCGATCCCTTCTGCCAGCACCGTCCCTCTCATAATACAGTAAGGCACATCTGCTCCCAGCTTTACCCCACGTTCCATCAGATCTTTTTGCTGCAGGTGGAGTCCGAACATGCGGTTCATCCCGAATAAGACAGCCGCTGCATCTGAACTGCCGCCTGCCAGTCCCGCTGCCACCGGAATATGCTTATTCAACACGATCTTCACACCCTCGCTGATCCCAAATTCCTCGATCAGGAGCTTTGCTGCTTTATAAGCAATATTGGTATCTCCTGTCGGGAGAAATCCCAGGTTGGTCGTAAGTTCGATCCCAGGTTCTTTCTTCTTTGTCAGCTTTACTTCATCATACAGATAAATGGTCTGCATGACCATACGCACATCATGATATCCGTTCTCTCTTCTTCCCAGTACATCCAGTCCCAGGTTTATTTTTGCAAGTGCTTTCAGCTCAATCTGATTCATCCGTATCTTCCATCCTCTCAATCGCAAAACGCATGCTGTATCTTGTATACATTGTACTTACAGTATACTCATATTTTCTTTAAAAATCAATAATTTATCCCCCTCTTTCACATTTTCATTCTGCATTCCGTTTACTTCCATAATGCCCTCTTTTGTCGTCATATACTGCTTTGCAAGCTGCCACAGATCTTCTCCGCTCTGCACGATATGCCCCACGATCGACGGTCTTTTTTCAAGCTGTGCCAGGTCCAGCGGTTCTTCCCTGACATTCTCCATCGTCCACACTTTCACCGGTCTTCTTAAAAATGTATCAAATGTGAGGATTCCTTTGATCTCCACTGATTCACTTCCGACCAGTGTAATCTGCAACTGCTCGATATGCTGTTCCATATTGTAGACTGTTTCCTCCGGCATTTCTTTACACTCGATCTGATGTTCAAATGGGATCATTCCCTGCCAGCTTCCATATGGTTCTGCATCATCTCCACGCAAATAAAGGAACGAGAGGTGTAAAATTCCTTCCACCCGGATTCCCTCTCCGGTCCTATCTGCATGCTCCACCTGGATTGCTCCTCTGGCATGCAGGATCTGCAGAACATCTGTCTTCAGCTCCGGCAGTGACAGTCGTTCCGTCACCTTACATTTTGACTGATTCTGCATTAATAATTCTTCACATACCACCTCAGTCGTATCAAAAAGACACTGTTTCTGAAGTGAATACAGATCTTCCAGCAGTTCCACGCTTTCCTCCCGGTAAAAATTCATATGGAGTGCCAGCGTTCCTTCAATTCCAAGAATCCGCATTTCCCCGTCTTCATCCATTCTGAGATCGGTCAGTGTATCCTCCATCGTATGGCGAATAGAAAAATACATCTCTTCACTGATTCCCTCACACGGAATCCTTCCCTCATAAGGGATCGTCTGTGAGATCCAGTCCGGCTTTTCATCCCCGGACAGATACATACAGAACAGGAACAGTTCTCCCCGCACGATCAATTCATCCTGTCCTGGACGCAGTTCCAGTTTCCGCTCACTGATATCGGTAAATAAGATCTGCCCTATACTTTCTTTCGTTCCCGGAATCGTAATTTCTTCTTTGATTCTGTATGTATCTTTTTTGGTCACTTCCAGTTGCAGGAGCTGCACTTTTTTCATTTTTTTATACAGCGGAACATCCCCTTCTGCATCCGTCACGGTCTCTTCATCTACCAGCTTTTCCCTGCCGACTTCCAGTTCCACCATCGCACGCAGACTCAGTTTTCTTGAATGGATCAGGGACGGAGTAAACTCGATCCGCACATTCTGAACATAAAATTCTTCCCCCTCCTGATTTTCTGCATAAACCATCTCCTCAAACGGAAGTTTTCCTTCCAGCACCCCAGGTTTCGGATCTGAAGAAACATTCAGATAAAGAATCCTGAAATACAGCTTTCCTGTAATCCGGACATAATTTTCTACCGGACGGATCTCTTCGATCTTCAGCTCTGTTCCTGTATCAACAATTCTTCTGACATCCTCTTTTGCCTCCGGTACATTATAATCTTCATCCACATAAAACTGGTCAAAGATCTTCTTTCCTTCTCTGACGTAATGAATCCTCTTTTTTATCAGTTCCATTTTTCTCCTCCTTATTCAAACCGGATATTTTTTTCTGTCTCTTCTAGTTCCACTACTACATAAGGATAAGTTGCAATCTCCTTTTTTTCTTCTCCTTTTTCCGGTCCGAGAAGACCGGTATGGATATAGACCGTTTCCTGTGTTTCACAGAGCCGGTCCACTTCCACACTGTATCCTGTTGTCTTCTGCTCTCCATATCCCTCGGCAAGATACAATTTCCCCTGATCCGCAAAAGTCAGCCGGAACGGGGTTTTCTTATTTTTCTCGATCAGGCTCATTAATTCTTCCGGAATCGCCTCCTCCGTAACTACTTTTATCTCCAGTTCGTGCTGTTCAGAATTCTTTTTTTCCTGCCGCACGCAGCCTCCGGCCTCCAAAGACAGCAGAAGACAGAAAGCCAGTGCAAAAGTTTTCCACATACTCTGCTTTTTTCTCTCCACTTTTCCACCTGTTGCGGCACATTTTCCCTATTATCCTATGACATTCCCCATACAGATATTCCTTTCCGGCCTGTCCTCCCCAGCCTTGTATTTTACGGGATGCTCCTGTATAATGGAAAGATATCAGGGCGTCTGGTTTCCGCACTGCAGGAGCCTGCTCACGAGTGAGTTCAAAGGCTTTTACCACGCTCCGATAGCATAAAATAAAAGAGAGGAATTTCTATGATTCGATTAATATGTATTGTTGTATTTCTGATTTTATACCTGATCCTGTCGATTCCGGTTTTTCTCGTGGAATGGCTGATCGGTAAGTTCAATCCACAGGCACGGGATATCAGTTCCTTAAGGATCGTCCAGTGGGGATTTAAAGTGATCCTGAAAATGACCGGAGTAAAGGTCACTGTGATCGGTGAAGAAAATATTCCTGATGAACCGGTTCTTTACGTGGGAAACCATCGCAGCTTCTTTGATATCCTGCTTACCTACAGCCGCTGCAAAAGACTGACCGGATATATTGCCAAGAAAGAGATGGAAAAAGTTCCCCTGCTTTCGATCTGGATGCGTTTTGTCTATTGTCTTTTCCTTGACCGGGAGAATCCAAAAGAGGGACTTAAGACGATCCTGAAAGCCATCGAATATATCAAAAAGGGGATTTCGATCTGTATCTTCCCTGAGGGTACAAGAAATAGCGGAGAAGAACTTTCTCTTCTCCCTTTTAAAGACGGAGCATTTAAAGTCGCAACCAAAACCGGTTGTGCCATTGTACCGATCTCCATGAATAATACCTGTGAGATTTTTGAAGCTCATTTTCCAAAGATCAGAAAGACCCACGTTATCCTTGAATATGGAAAACCGATCTACCCGGATGAACTGGATAAGGATACGAAAAAGCATATCGGTGAATATGTAAGAAATATCATTGATGAAACGATCCATAAAAATGCTGAACTTATATAGTTTAGCATTTTCAGAGAACTGAAGAAGACGACTGTGAATCATGAATACTCATCTTTCACGGTCGTCTTTTTTATTCTTCCAAACTGTTTCTTAGCTTTTATTCAATTCCTGTTACTGTGTAATCTTTCTCTTCCACAGCTTTTTTCAGCACATCATCACTGATTTTGCTGTTCAGTGTCACTACGGCTGTTCCGGCCTCATGGCTTACTTCCGCTGTCTCTACCTGGTCCAGTGCTTCCAGTGCTTTCTTCACTGCTGCCTCACAATGTCCACACATCATACCTTCAATTTTGATCGTCTTTGTCATTCTTTCTTCCTCCTGCTCTTTCTTGCTTCTATTCGCCCTGACTTTTTTGTCATGACTTCCATCATACATTTTAAACCAGTTCAGTCTCAATGCATTTGTTACCACACAGAAACTGGACAGGCTCATCGCCGCTGCCCCGAACATTGGGTTCAACTGCCATCCAAATAACGGAATCCATACTCCTGCTGCCAGCGGGATTCCGATCACATTATAAAAGAATGCCCAGAATAAATTTTCATGGATATTACGGAGTGTCGCCCGGCTCATCCGGATTGCTGCCGGAACATCGCTCAGTCTGCTCTTCATCAGCACAACATCTGCAGCATCAATAGCAATATCCGTTCCCGCCCCAATCGCGATTCCTATATCTGCTCTCGTCAGAGCCGGAGCATCATTGATACCGTCTCCGACCATTGCCACCTTTCCTTTTTTCTTCAGTAAACGGATCGCTGCCTCTTTTCCTTCCGGCAGCACACCTGCAATGACTTCATCCACTCCTGCCTGTTCCCCGATCGCTTTTGCGGTCCGCTCATTATCTCCGGTCAGCATAACCACCCGGATTCCCATATTCTGCAGTTCTTTTACTGCCTGCGGACTGTCTTCTTTGATGACATCTGCAACCGCAATGATTCCGATCAGTTTCTCATTTCTTACAAAGAACAGCGGAGTCTTTCCCTCCTGTGCGAACTTCTGTGCCTGCTGCTCTGATGCATACGGCACTTCACTCTTTGATCTGATATATTTTAAGTTTCCACCATAAAGCCAGGTTTCTCCCAGTCTTCCTGAAAGTCCGTTTCCTGCAACTGCCCGGAAATCCGCTGCCTCTTCTTTACTTTCTAATCCCTTTTCTTTCGCATATTCCAGTACTGCTCTTGCCAGCGGATGCTCACTTTTCTTTTCCAGTACATAGGCTGTTCTGACCAGTTCTTCCTCTGAAATTTCCTCTGCCGGAAAAAGATCCGTCACTCTCGGTTCTCCGCTTGTGATCGTTCCGGTCTTATCAAGTACCACAATCTGCATCTTTCCTGTCTCTTCCAGTGATACTGCTGTCTTGAACATGATGCCATTTTTCGCACCCATGCCATTTCCTACCATAATCGCTACCGGAGTTGCAAGTCCCAACGCACATGGACAACTGATGACAAGCACTGAAATCCCTCTTGCAAGTGCAAATCCGATACTCTGTCCCGCCAGCAGCCACACAACCATCGTGATCACTGCGATCGTAATGACTGCCGGTACAAATACTCCTGATACCCGGTCTGCGACTTTGGCAATTGGTGCTTTAGTCGCTGCTGCATCACTGACCATCTGAATGATCTGTGACAGGGTTGTATCTTCTCCAACTCTCGTTGCCTCACAGCGGATAAAACCTGACTGGTTCAAAGTCGCTGCAGATACCGTATCTCCACTCTTCTTATCCACCGGAATACTCTCACCGGTCAGTGCCGCTTCATTCACGGCACTTGTACCCTCGATCACCATTCCATCTACCGGGATATTTTCCCCCGGTCTGACCACAAATACATCTCCTTTTTTTACCTGCTCAATAGATACATTCAGTTCTTCTCCATTCCTTATTACCGTTGCTGTCTTCGGAGCAAGCTTCATAAGACTCTTCAGTGCATCCGTCGTCTTTCCTTTCGATCTTGCTTCCAGCATCTTTCCTACAGTGATCAGCGTAAGGATCATCGCTGCTGACTCAAAATAGAATTCATGCATGAATGACATGACACCATCCATATCCCCGCTGACCTGAGCCGCAGTCATCGCATACAATGCATAGACACTGTAGCCATAAGATGCTCCTGCTCCCAGTGCCACCAGTGTATCCATATTGGGGGCGAGGTGGATCATGCCTTTAAACCCATTGACAAAGAATTTCTGATTGATCACCATCACTGTCGTTGTCAGAAGTAACTGCGTCAGACCCATCGCAATATGATTTTCTGCCATAAAAGAAGGCAACGGCCATCCCCACATCATATGTCCCATTGATACATACATCAACGGGATAAGAAATACCAGTGAAGCGATCAGTCTCCTTTTCATCTTCGGAGTCTCTGTATCTTTCAGCATCTCATCCGCTGCAGCAGCAGATGCTGTTCCTCCGTTTCCGTTCTCTGCATTTTTCAGCGATGCTCCGTATCCGGATGCCTCCACAGCGGCAATGATCTCGGATGCCGACGCAGTTCCCTCCACTCCCATGGAGTTAGTCAGCAGACTTACCGAGCATGACGTTACCCCCGGGACATTGGATACCGCTTTTTCTACACGGCTGCTGCACGCTGCACAGCTCATCCCTGTCACACGATATTGTTCCATCTTCTCACCTTCCTGTTCTATTTTCCGGTTTCTGTTCTTCCTTCCGGTTTCTGTTCTTCCTTCCGGTTCCTGTTCTTCCTTCCGGTTCCTGTTGTACTTTCCAGACGCTGTGCGGCAATCATTATTTCATCAGTTTCTGCAATGTTGCAACCAGTTCATCCACGGTTGCATCTTTTCCCTCTCTTATATCATCCGCCACGCAGGTACGAATATGGTTTGCAAGAAGTACTTTATTAAAACTGTTCAACGCCGCATTCACAGCTGAGACCTGTACTAAAATATCCGGGCAATAGGCATCATTTTCTACCATTCTCCTGATCCCCCTGACCTGCCCTTCGATCCTGCTCAATCGGTTCAGTAAATCTTTATATTCTTTTTCCGAACGCTCCTTTGTCTTATGGCAGCAGCCCGGACAGACTTTTTCCTCTTCCATGATCATGCTCCTTTTTGATCGAAATTATGAGAAACACACTTTGCGGGTTTCAATACCCCCTGTAGGTATTTTTCACATTTTGTGATTATATACCCATAAGGGGTATATTTCAAGTGCTTTTTCTATTATTTTCGGGATTGATTCTATTTTGGAGATATTTCAAAAAAATAAACCGGAACCAAAGATAAATTTCTGTCTGCTTTTAGCTTTGACAAAACTTTTTCTCCGATTCCGGTTGTCCGATTTTTCTTTGCTGTAAAATTTTATTCAGGATATACCAGGTTTCGGTCCTTCTTCAGGCTGTCCCGGTATTTTCTGATATAATATTTCGCCATATCAAGATTCTGTTCCTGATAATTTCCACACTGTTCCGGTGCTGCCCCTGGAATCTCGCCTTCAAATCCTATAATAAAATCACACAGATCCATAACAAGGTCGTAAATATCTTCTGAATCTAAATTACCGAACATAACAAGATAACATCCTGTCCTGCAGCCCATCGGTCCAAAATAAATCACATCTTCTTTACTCTCACAGTTTCTGAGATAGGTTGCCGCCAGATGCTCGATCGTATGCAGTGCCGGTGTATCTATGACCGGTTCTCTGTTCGGTGCTGTGATCCTCAGATCAAATGTCGTCGTAACACAGTCTCCTTTCGCATCTCTTCTTGATACATACAATCCCGGCATGAGATTCAGATGATTGATTGTAAAACTTGCAATTCTTTCCATTTTAATTCCTCAGTTTCTTTTATTTTTCTTTTCTGCCTTCTTTTATGTAAAACTTCGAAAATCAGAGAGAAAGTTCATCGATCTTCTTCAGTTCTTCTTCAGAGAACTCCGTATTTTCAATCGCTTTGATATTGTCAAGCAACTGCTGCGGTCTCGATGCTCCCACCAGTACACTGGTTACGATTCCATCTCGTAAAATCCAGCTCAGAGCCATCTCTGCCAGAGTCTGTCCACGTCCGGCTGCGACCTCGTTCAAAGCACGGATTTTCATGAGCTTTTCTTCTGTAAGTGCATCCTTTTTCAAAAATCTTCCATCCGTCATGATCCGGCTGTCCTCCGGGATTCCATTCAGATAACGGTTCGTCAGAAGTCCCTGTGCCAGCGGACTATATGCAATGATTCCTTTCTTCAGTTCTGCTGCCTTTTCTTTCAGACCATTCTTCTCAATCGTCCGATCAAAAATAGAATAACGATTCTGATTAATAATAAACGGACAATGAAGATCCTTCAGGATCGCAGCCGCTTTTTCCATGGTCGGTCCATCATAATTGGACAGTCCTACATAAAGTGCTTTTCCCGACTGTACTGCTGTAGCCAATGCACCCATGGTCTCCTCTAATGGTGTATTCGGATCCATCCTGTGATGATAAAAGATGTCTACATAATCCAGTCCCATTCTCTGCAGGCTCTGATCCAGGCTTGCCAGCAGATACTTTCTGCTTCCCCAGTCCCCGTAAGGGCCATCCCACATCAGATATCCCGCTTTTGTACTGATCACCATCTCATCTCTGTGCTGTCCCATCTCTTCTTTTAAGATTCTGCCAAAATTCTTCTCGGCACTGCCCGGTTCCGGTCCGTAGTTATTCGCAAGATCAAAATGCGTGATCCCATTGTCAAATGCCGTAAAGCAGATCTGCTTCATATTTTCATAGACACCGGTATCTCCAAAATTATGCCAGAATCCCAGTGACACTTCCGGTAATTTTAATCCGCTTTTTCCACAATACACATAATCCATTTTCTGATATCTTTCTTCTGCAGCCTGATACATACTCTTATACCTGCCACTCAAAATGTGTTGAAATATACTCAAACACATCGAGAAATTGAAGTCCTTGCGGATACTTCTTACTGCTTCAATGTGTATGCTTTGGCGATTATAAACAATACGCTACTCACAAGTTCTTGTACACTCCACAGTCGTAAATTCCTGCGATAGCCCGCAGTACATACTTACGTTTGCTTTCATTATGCAACTTCGTAAGTTAAAGCATCTCTTAGATTAAGAGCAGCATTAAAATCCCTATCCTCAACATAGCCACAATCACAACAGTATATTCTATCTGAAAGCTTCAAATCTTTCTTGATAGCACCACAACAGTGACATATTTTGGATGATGGATACCATCTGTCTACGACTCTTAATTCAATACCATTTTCATCACACTTAGCTTTAAGCTTAGTTCTGAATTCATAGAACTTTTGTGATGCAACGGCTTTTGATAGATGTCTGTTCTTCATCATTCCTGATATATTCAAATCTTCAATAGTTATATAAGATGGCTTGGTTTTCACTATCTTGGCTATTGATTTATTGATATAATCAGTACGGATATTATCTATTTTATGATGAAGTCTTTGCACTTTGAGCTTTTGCTTTTGTATATTTTTTTGAGTGGACTCTCCTTTCTTTAAATTCTCATACTTGCGTGAGAGACATCTTTGTTCTCTGCACAATTTCTTTTCCAATTTTTTAACTCTTGCTGACTTATTGATATTTTTATAAGTTTTACCATTAGAAACAATCGCCAAGTCTTTCAACCCCAGATCAATTCCTATACCGTCATTGCTATTATTAGCAATCTTAGCGTCGGGAATTTCCACAAGAACTGACACATAATATCTGCCTGCTTTGATGGATACTGTACCGCTTTTGATATTCCATCCGTCTTTAGTTGTTGGTATATAGCCTTTTTCTTTAATGCGTACCCAGCCTAAAGTGGGTATGTTCAACCTATGTCTCTCGCATCTGCAATCTTTAGGATTATTCTTTACGAAATACATTTTTACATCAGATTTACCTTTCTTTTTGAAATTAGGAAAAGCACTTTGATGTTTAAAAAATCTTGTAAATGCAGTACATCCATCTTCAATAGACTTTTTTACAGCTTTTGAATACGCTTCTTTAATCCATACTTTTTCAGGATTATCAGGAATGTACTCATTATTGAGCCATACGCTAAAACTCTTGCCCGTCATAAACTTTTCACCTTTATCGTATAAAGCTTTGTTGTGATCAAGATAGAAGTTGTAAACATATCTACAAGTGCCGATAGTCTTGTTAATCTTGATTTTTTGCTCGACTGTCGGATTTATTTCCGTTTTGAAGCTCTTTAGCAATTTCCTCATCCCCTTCTATTTGTTTTTTATACTTACGAAGACCGTACAATCTACAAGAAAAAACGTGAAGTATAGATACAATATCCTGTACAAGCTCTTCTTGCGGTGATAGTTCTTCATTATTCACTACCACTATGGTTGTATTAAACTTCATACAGAATTTTTCAAACCAATCATAGCCAAATCTGACAAATCTATCTTTATGTGTAACTATGATAGTTTTGATTTTTTGTTCCATTACTTCATCTAATAATTGATTCCACTTTTTACGATTGTAGTTAAGCCCACTTCCATAATCTTCAATACATTGATCTACAATGATACCTTTAGCATTGCAAAACTGACGTAAAAAAGTTACTTGGTTTTGCAAATCATCTTTTTGGTTTCTTGTAGATACTCTGGCATAAATAACAATCTGACGATTATCGTTTTCAGTATTTATGCCCTTAAACTGAAGATATTGGTCATAAGTATAATAACGCCTATCAGTCGGAGTCCGATTTGCTTTCAGAATCCCCTCTCTATCCCAACGTTGTAACGTTTTGACTGAGACGCCCAATAATTCAGCAAAATCTTTTGGTTTGTAATTAGTGATATTAGATGTGTTCATAACAATATCCTCCATGAGTATATTTTAACACATTTAATCACTATCGGCAATGATTTTGATTACTTAAAGTTTCCTCCTATGTATTCCGTTTTGTTGCAATCTACGGATTTCTATTCGTTATTCTATCACTTCAAATCTGTTATGTCATCGCTTTCTGCATTTTTAATCAAATTTTTATTCCCCCCATTCTTCACACCAGCTTTATATCACATACCTTCTTCCAGGTCCCAATATTTTATAAGATGAATTTTCTGAATTTTTTAAAAAATACATAAAATATAAAGAATTTTAATTTTAGGGTTTACAAACTCGTAACCTTATGATATTATTTTATTTGTCGAGCGGAAGTGGCGGAATGGCAGACGCGCTAGATTCAGGTTCTAGTGGGAGTTTTATCCTGTGGGAGTTCAAGTCTCCTCTTCCGCATTGATAAGAAAAGAAATCCTTGATTTGAGGATTTCTTTTTTTGTTTGAAATTTGACCGGGAATACTTACCCGACATCATTATATTTATACCAACAAATGTAATTTCCTCATAATCTCTTAATAATTTTTATAATTCTTTTTCTTTCCCGACACACCCCGGACACAATTTCCCTCTATAATAAAATCATCAAATAAAGAAGACGGCGATTGTATTAATTGCTTTTTATGATTGCCGGTCTTCGCCTAAAAATTACGAACAGTTTACATATATTACAGCCCGGAGCAAAAGCCCCGGGCTGATTTTATACTAAAAAATCTGCTTTGGATCCTGTAACAATCTACAGATCAAAGCAGACTTTCCTCCCCATTTCTCTCAAGCTATCTCATACAGATATACACCATATAACCTAAATAGAGCAACAGCATGATAATGCCTTCTCTTCTGCTCAGCCTTTTCTTTGTCCACGCCATCAGCCATACAACGATACTAAAGCCGACAAGAATCACAATATCAACAACATTTTCCATTAAAAATGCAATCGGACTGATGGATGACGCAACCCCAAGTACCAGCAGTATATTGAAAATATTAGACCCTACTACATTTCCCACCGCCATATCCGGCTCGTTCTTTTTTGCCGCAACGATGGATGTGACCAGTTCAGGAAGGCTTGTTCCCACTGCAACGACCGTAAGACCGATCAAAGTCTGAGTCAGCCCGAAACTTCTTGCCACCATTGTTGCACCATCCACGACAAAATCTCCGCCAAACTTGATTGCTGCCGCTCCTCCAATGATATACACGATACATTTCCATGCCGGAAATGTATCAATCTCCTCTTCCCCAGCTTCTCGTCTCGCCTTTAATGCCGAAAAAATCATCCACAAAAGATAACATGCAAAAATCACGATCAGGATAATTCCCTCCATACGACCAAGATTCATTTCCCAATAACCAAGGACAAGCAATAACAATGCACAGAAAACAGAAAACGGAAACTCTTTTTTCAAAGTCTCAATCTGTACCGTCAGTGGTACGATCAACGCACAGATTCCGCATACCACCATCAAATTAAATATATTAGATCCCACTGCATTGCTGACTGCCAGTGCATTATTGTTCGTAACAGATGCCGCAACGCTTACCGCACACTCCGGCAGGCTCGTCCCCATCGCCACGATCGTAAATCCAATAATCAGCGACGGAACTTTCAGCTTCTTTGCAACTGCAGAACTTCCATCTACAAAATAATCTGCTCCTTTGATCAAAAGTACAAAACCGATCACCAGCAGGGCAATCGCCATTAATATTGCTTTCATCTTAACTTTCCTTCTTTATTCTGAGTCACTCAGGTTATCTTGACAGTCCGCCATGGTCTTTCCACAATCTTGCCAGAATCTTTCCAGCAGCTTTCCAACGGCTTGTAACGGCTTGTGCCAGCACAGACTCTGATCCGTTGCCCGTGTATATAAAAACTCCTCAGAACAATCTCGTTCTGAGGAGTAAATAAATCTCGTTCTGAATAGTAAAAGCAGATTAACGTTTGCTGAACTGTGGAGCACGACGAGCTGCTTTGAGACCGTATTTCTTACGTTCTTTCATACGTGGGTCACGAGTCAGGTAACCTGCAGATTTAAGAACCGGTCTGTAATCAGCGTCAGCCTCAAGGAGTGCTCTGGCGATTCCATGACGGATAGCTCCTGCCTGTCCTGTATATCCACCACCACATACATTAACGATGACATCAAACTTGTCAACTGTCTCTGTAGCCACGAGCGGCTGGCGAACAACAACTTTCAGAGTCTCAAGTCCGAGATACTCATCAATGTCTCTCTTATTAATAGTAATTTTTCCTGTTCCAGGTACAAGATATACTCTTGCGATTGATTTTTTTCTTCTTCCTGTTCCGTAATATTTTGCGTTAGCCACTGTTATTTCCTCCTTTCAACCTCTACCTAAAATGTAAGAACTTCCGGCTTCTGAGCCTGATTTGCATGCTCTGGGCCAGCGTAAACATGAAGCTTCTTGATCATGTCTCTTCCCATAGGTCCTTTCGGAAGCATTCCCTTAACAGCAAGCTCGATTACCTTCTCCGGCTTCTTTGCAAGAAGCTCAGCAAGTGTAGTCTCTCTCATTCCTCCAACATAATCGGAGTGATTATAATAAACTTTCTGCTGTAATTTCTTTCCTGTTACTTTTACTTTCTCAGCGTTCACAACGATTACATAATCACCTGTATCGATGTGCGGTGTATATTCCGGTTTGTTCTTTCCTCTGAGCACTTTAGCGATCTCAGATGCAAGGCGTCCTAATGTAGCACCTTCAGCGTCAACCACATACCATTTTCTTTCAATCTTATCCGGGTTAGCCATATAAGTTTTCATGGGTGTTCCTCCTGTAAATAATCATCAATGTTCTTGCTTATTTATTTGAAATCAATATACTCCGGGGCTTTGGTGTATATCGTTTCTCCTTATGTCATGCTGTACTATTATAGACCTTTCCTCTCTGAATGTCAACATTTTTCTTCGTTCTTCTTCTCATTTTTCTGCTGATTTTTTTCTCCGTCATATCTCATTTTTATTCTCTTTTTATTTTCATTTTTATTCTACGTTGTTCAAATTTCCTCCAAATGCTATAATAAAAGATATCAACCTCACTGCATATTTCCAATGCAGTGAGCAAAAGCAGAAAGAAGGTACATCTATGTGGGCTTATAATGAAACTTTTTATCAGATTTATCCGATCGGGTTTTGTGGGGCTCCCGTTCACAATGACGGAGTTCCCGCACACCGCATTTTAAAGATCGGGGACTGGGCGGAATATCTCGGAAATCTCGGCATCGGATCGATCATTCTCAATCCGATCTTTGAATCCGACAATCATGGATATGATACAAGAGATTTCCGCAAAATTGACTGCCGCCTCGGCACAAATGAAGATTTCAGTGAAGTATGTAAGAAACTTCATTCACAGAATGTCAAAGTAATCCTTGACGGTGTCTTCAACCATGTCGGACGCGGCTTCTGGGCATTCCGGGATGTCCAGGAAAAGAAATGGGACTCTCCTTATAAAGACTGGTTTCATATCAGTTTCGACGGAAATAGTTGTTATAATGATGGTTTCTGGTATGAAGGCTGGGAAGGTCATTTTGAACTGGTCAAGCTGAATCTTCAGAATCCGGCTGTTGTAGATTATCTGCTGGACTGTGTAAAGCTTTGGATCGAAGACTTCGGCATCGACGGACTCCGTCTGGATGTTGCCTATTGTCTGGATCATAATTTTATGAAACGCCTCCGCAGCTTCTGTGAATCGATCAAACCAGGGTTTGCACTGATCGGAGAAGTCCTCTTTGGTGACTACAATCTGATCGTCAATGACGAGATGCTTCACAGTTGCACGAATTATGAATGCTATAAGGGAATTTATTCCAGTTTCAACAGCATGAATCTGTTCGAGATCGCACATTCCCTGAACCGTCAGTTCGGACCGGAACAGTGGTGTATTTACCGCGGAAAGCATCTCATGACATTTGTGGATAATCATGATGTCACAAGAATCGCAAGCATTCTGACGAACAAGAACCATTTACCGTTATGTTACGGAATCCTCTTTGGAATGCCGGGAATCCCCTGTATTTATTATGGAAGTGAATGGGGTGAAGAAGGGGTGAAAGTTCCCGATAATGACTATGCCCTCCGCCCGTGCTTTGATGCACCAAAGCCAAATGAACTGACCGACTTTATCTCACGGCTGATCGAAGTAAGATGCACCAGTGATGCTCTCTGCAACGGTTCTTACCGAAATGTTGTCATTACGAATCATCAGCTTATCTTTGAACGCCGCACAGAAACAGAACGCATCCTTGTTGCCATCAACGCTTCTGATTCTGACTTCACCGCAGGAAATGGAGAACTTCAGGGATCTTATATTGACCTGCTGAAGACCGGCGATTCATCAGAAGCCGCTCCACAGACCCTGAACGGACAGCTTTCCATGCCGGCTTACAGTGTCCAGTATCTGAAAATGCTGTGATCGGCTTATCGCTCAGTCGCAAAAGACATCCGGTGTCGGACCTTTTTAAGGCTCTGTCCCGGATGTCTCTTTTTTATCTTTTATAACTCTTTTCTTATTCTTTTTGAGCTGCTCTTTCTTTCCTGCAATTCAGCAGCTATACTTCACCATTTTTAAATCGGATGATCATCTCATTGGTGATGCTGTCCCGCTCTGGCTCAACCGGGATCTCATCTCTTTGAAACCATTCTGCCATGGCAAGCTCTTCCCGATCCAGCGTAATGGCAGCTTCTCCATCTAAATCACAGTAAAATCCCATCAGGAGCGTATCAGTAAAAGACCAGGGCTGACTCTTATAATAACGGATATTCTTTACCTTAAGCCCTACTTCTTCCATGACTTCTCTCTGCACCGTCTCTTCCAGAGTCTCACCAATCTCCGTAAATCCCGCCAGCAATGCATACTTTTTATACGTTCTTCCGGCATACTTTGACATCAGGATCTTATCACCATCCGTCACTCCGATGATCACTGCCGGACAGATCTTCGGGAACTCCATATTATGGCAGGATTCACAATACAGCATTCTTTCCTTACTGTCTTTTTTCATTCTCCTGCCACATTTTCCACAAAACCTCCGGCTCTGATACCAGTTATGAAGCTGATATCCCGTAATCCCGGCAAATGCAAGGTACTGTGGCTCTGCATACCGGAAAATCTCCGTATTTTCCATTGTAAAATGCGACTGCCGCTCCCGGTTGATCTCCTCTACAAGATAATACCGTTCTCCGTCAATACTGAACAGATACACTGCATCTTCATAGATATCTTCATTCAGTCGCTCGATGTCCCGAAACTTAGGGAACTCGATCCGATCCGGGTATTTTCTCACGAGAGCCGCATGGTCTTCATAATACAGTGCATAAGACTCCCGGTCAGGCGGACACGGATGATACTGGTTATCAAATGTATGCTCTCCTATATCCTGGATCATGCCTCTTCTTCTGCTGCCTCCTGTGAACGGGCTGCATCTCCTTTCACTGCCTCCTCTTCAAATAAAGATGCATCTTCTTCCCGGAGCGTTACATCCTCCGTATCATCTCCAGGCGTCTCTTCCTCATCCACTGTTACCGCCGGCATCTTTTCTCCACAATACGGGCAGAAGACCATCTCTTTTGCTACCATCTTTCCACAATTCGGGCATTTTCCTGCTCCTCTGATAGCTGCGATCTTCTCCTCAAATTCTGCAATGCTTTCTTCTCTTGAGCTGATCGCCTCGCACAATCCTTCTGCCTTCTCATCCAGAACTGCTCCACTCTTATACTGCTCATAGACTCCCCGTCCAAGTTCCAGCAGATCGACCGTATTCTCATGTGTAAGGCTTCTCACCTGCGATTTCAGCTTCTGGGTTTCGATTACCTCTCCGGCTTTATTTCCTACTGTCGTCGCTGTCTCCCCGATATATTTTCCTAATTCTTCAAAAAAATCTTTCATCTTTTTTCTTCTCCTTTCCGTAACCATTCCGCCAATCTTCTCCTCTGACTGCTATTCTCATCACACCCATGGGCATTTCCTCTGACCATCTTTCTCATCACAGCCATGGATCATTGTCTCCGACTCCTGCTTTCCTGCGGTCATAAATTAAATTCATTATACCTCATTCTTTTCCTTTGTGAAGACTGACGGGCAAAAATTTATAGATCTTTTAGGGTTATAAAGAAATTCTTAAGTTCATATATTGACAGAAAAAGAGTCAGGAAATGTGCCATGCCAGATTTAGAAACCTGCCGCCGGAACATCCTTTCTGAAGATTACCGTGATTTTATCGAGAACCGGACTCGCACACCTCTTTTTAATGAACTTCTCCTTCAAAATCCCTGTGAACAGGATGCCGGTGGTGGATACACCTGCTATTATTTTCCAAAAGAATCCGTAGAACCAATCACGCTTTCCCGTTTTTCCTATAATTCTATCCCCCAGTGCTTTTCGCCCCTGAGTATGGAAACTCTGAACCAGGCAGGAATCCTTCCGGTTCAGAATTATCCTACGCTCCAGCTAAAAGGACAGGGGGTATTGATCGGATTTTTGGACAGCGGTATTGATTATACAAGCCGCCTTTTCCGCAATCTTGACGGCTCGACAAGAATTGCCGCCATCTGGGATCAGACGATCCAGAGCGGAACGCCCCCGCAGGGATTTGCTTACGGAACAGAATATGCCCGGGAAACTATCAATGCCGCCCTTTCTTCTGAAGATCCTGCATCTCTTGTTCCTTCCGTTGATGACACCGGACACGGGACTTTTGTTGCCAGCCTCGCCGCAGGCGGTGCAGATATCTCCGAACAGTTTCTCGGAGCCGCCCCTGAATGTACCATTGCAATGGTAAAATTAAAAACTGCCAAGCAATATCTGAAGGAATACTATTGTATCGCCTCTGATGCTGTCTGCTATCAGGAAACGGACCTTCTGCTGGGAGTGAAATATCTGAATGACCTTGCATCCGCCCTTGATCTTCCGCTTGTCATGTGCATTACCGTCGGGACAAATATGGGCGGACACGTAGGGACTCTCCCCCTTCCCAGCCAGCTCGGGGCTTACAGTCTTGTAGCCAACCGGATCGCCGTCATCGGGACAGGAAATGAAGCCGACAAACGCCATCATTATTACAATACCATCCAGAATCTCAGCGACACCAAGACCGTTGAGATCCGGGTCGGGGAAAATGTCTCCGGCTTTATGCTTGAACTCTGGGTCATGATTCCCAACATTTTATCCATTTCCATCATTTCTCCCTCCGGTGAAAATTCTTCCCGGATTTCCTTCCGTGTTGGCTCAAATGTCGAACTGGATTTTCTTTTTGAAAAAACAAAAGTTTATGTCAATTACCGGCTGATGGTGGAAAAGACCAATTCTGAACTTGTCTTTTTCCGGTTTAACACCCCTGCTGCCGGAATATGGAAGATCGTCGTCGAGCCGGTCCGCCTTATTGACGGACAGTTTCATATGTGGCTCCCCGTCACAGAATTTCTTGATGGAGAAGTATATTTTCTCGAATCAGATCCCTATTACACCCTGACCAATCCGGCTAACGCACCAAGTCCCATCATCGTTTCCTATTATGACGGGAAAAATGGCGGACTCGCCCAGGCATCCGGCCGTGGATACACCCGCACTCAGTTTCAGAATCCTTCCATCACAGCTCCCGGTATCAATGTAAAAGGGGCATTACCGGGCGGACGCTTTACCGTTCGTTCCGGTTCCTGCATTTCCACAGCCATCACTGCCGGAGCTGTTGCACTTATGCTGGAATGGGAACTGGAACAGAAAAATATTACCGGTATTGATGTCTTTCAGATCAAAAGTCTGCTGATCCTCGGAGCAATCCGCCCGGATTTTCTTAAATATCCAAATCGTGAATGGGGATATGGCCAGTTAAACCTCTATAATACATTTGAAGCCATGAGACAGCTCTGACGCTGTCCCATGGCTTCTCTTTTTATGGACTATCACTCATCTCATATCCCGGATTACCGATTATCCTCACGGTTCTCATAATAACTCTTAACCCGTTCTGATTCCGGTACGATCTGCTCTGCTGCCGGAGCTGTTCCCGGTGCAAATACAACTTTCAGCATAATCGGTGTAATAATCGTTGTAATTACAACCACAACGATGATTGGTCCAAGCAGGGCAGAACTCATCAGACCCAGTGCCGCGCCCTTGCTGGCAACGATCAGTGCAACCTCACCTCTTGAGATCATACCAACTCCGATCCTCTTTACTTGATAATTTTTATAACCACACACTTTTGCTCCAAGTCCGCATCCAATAATCTTTGTAATTACTGCAACGATTGTCAGAACTACTGCAAAGGCAATGATCGTCATAGACATTTTCGGCAGTTTTACCTTCAGTCCGATGCTTGCAAAGAACACCGGTGAAAGAAGCAGGTAAGACATTGTATCAAATTTAGACTCCAGATAAGTAGAACGCTGTACATTGGAAATAATAAGTCCTGCGATATACGCTCCCGTAATATCTGCAACTCCGAATACTTCCTCTGCCACAAACGCCATGATCAGACAGAATACAAATGCAATGATCGTATGGCGGTGAAGTTCTTTTTCCGCTTCATCAACCCATTTCTTATACATCTTGTAGAAGATCAGACCGATGATACCTGAAAATGCGAAGAATCCAACGATCTTCAGCAGAACGATTCCAAGACTTACAGAATCATCTGCCATACTCGTAACGATCGTCAGTGCAATGATTCCAAGGACATCATCAATGATCGCTGCACCGAGGATGGCATTTCCCGAACGAGTCTTCAGCTTTCCAAGTTCTTTCAGTGTCTCTACTGTAATACTTACCGATGTCGCCGTCAGAATGACTCCGATAAAGATATTCTGTAAAAAGACCGGTGAAGTCACATCGGACTCGATCGCACCCGGTTTATTGAAGAACCACGCAACCGCATAACCTCCCGCCAGCGGTACAAGTACTCCAAATAAGGCAATGATAAAAGAAGCTTTTCCACTTGCCTTAAGCTCTTTGATATCTGTCTCCATACCTGCCGAGAACATCAGTACGATTACACCAATCTCGGCTACTTCATGAATAAATGAAGTTTCTGTTAATAATCCAAATCCTGCAGGTCCTAAAATAAGTCCTGCAAGCAATGCTCCTACAACCTGCGGCATCTGGACTTTCTTTGTCAGAAGGCCCAGTACCTTTGTTGATAATAAAATTATTGCCAAATCCAGTAAGTATCTATAAGCATCCATTTTTTCCACTCTCTTCCGTTTTCTCTATTCGCTGTCATCTGATCCCATGGTTCTGCCCTACTCATGGAATCCTCTTTTCTTGCAGTGTACCGGTCTTTATCAACCATTTAATGCCGGTACTTCCTGCCCCCGCAGACGGATGACCGGTCCGCCTGTTCCTTCAATATAAGCTCTGGTGATCGTCACCTCTCCGATATTATCATCTTTCGGAATCTCATACATGATATCCAGCATAAATTCCTCTATAATTGCACGAAGTGCTCTTGCTCCGGTATCTTTCTCCATCGCTTTTTCCGCAATCGCCTCCAATGCACTGTCATCAAAATCCAGTTTCACTTCATCCAGTGCCAGAAGCTTCTGGTACTGCTTCAGGATCGCATTCTTCGGCTCTCTTAAGATCTTCACCAGCATCTCTTTATCCAGTCCTTTCAGGGTAAAGATGATCGGAAGCCTTCCGAGAAACTCCGGGATCATGCCGAACTTACGCAGATCTTCTACCGTAACCTTTGACAGAAGATTCTCGTCATGTTCATATGTATCCTTCAGCTCTGAATTAAATCCCATGGACGTCTTCTTCTGAAGACGTTCTTTGATGATCTCTTCAATATCCGGGAACGCTCCTCCGCAGATGAACAGAATATTCTTCGTGTTCACTGTGGTCAGCGGAACCATCGCATTCTTGCTGTTCGCTCCCACAGGTACTTCTACCTCACTGCCTTCTAAGAGCTTCAGCATTCCCTGCTGTACGGATTCTCCGCTCACATCCCGCTGGCTGGAAGTCTTTTTCTTGGCGATCTTATCAATCTCATCAATAAAAATAATTCCCTGCTCTGCACGTTCTACATCATTATCTGCTGCCGCAAGTAGCTTTGATACAACGCTCTCGATATCATCTCCGATATAACCGGCCTCTGTCAGGGAAGTCGCATCCGTGATCGCCAGCGGCACATCCAGCAATCTTGCCAGTGTCTTCACCAGATATGTCTTTCCACTTCCGGTCGGTCCGATCATCAGCATATTAGATTTTTCAATCTCAATATCATCCATCGTATTGGTTGCCACCCGCTTATAATGATTATAGACCGCCACTGCCATGGTCTTCTTTGCACGTTCCTGACCTACCACATACTCATCCAGTCTGGCCTTGATCTTATGCGGTGCAGGAATATTTTTAATATCCAGCTCCGGAAATTCCTTTGGTTTCTCTTTTTTCTTCTTGATCTTTTTTGCTTCTGGCTGCATTCCTTCCAAATCAGAAAGATTCAGAAACTGCACGCCCGGCATATTCATCATTTTTCCCAGATCCAGAGGACTGCTGCTCATCGCATCAAAGCTTCTCTGCATACAGTCCGGACACACCGTAATATGATTCGGAAGATCGATCATCTTCCCGGTCACACTCTCCGGTCTGTGACAGATAAAGCAGATCTTCTCGTAACCGTCATCATCCTCACGCTCCTTTTCAGCGTCTTTGACCACTTCCTTACGGGAATCCTCTGTCCGGTTCTCTTTTTCCTGTGGAATCTCAGAATCTTTTTCTTCGTCCACAATAACGAAATCCTGATCTGACATACGCTTTCCCTTTCTTCTCCTGTTTCATTTGCTTCCTGCGTCCCGTCGTATCCTGCCTGAAAAATTCATAAATATCACAGCCAGAGGTCTCCAACCTCCGTTTCATTTTGCAGAATCCTGACGATCCGCAGTTCATTATAGTACAATCACTTCAAATATTCAAATAAATAAACTGTGAACTCTTACACAATTTTAACACCACACTACTGTTCCAGCATCCCGATCAACGTCTCTTCCGAAATGATCGGCACTCCAAGTTCTCTCGCCTTTTTGTTCTTTGAAGAAGTTGAATTTACATCATTATTAATCAGATAACCGGTCTTTGATGTCACACTGCCGGTTACCTTTCCTCCACGCTTCTCTATTTCCGCTTTTACCTCTGCCCGATTGGCAAAATGTTCCACACTTCCTGTGATCACGAAATTGATCCCCGAGAATTTCTGACTGTCCTCTGTCACAACCTCCTTCTGCAGCTCTACCTCGTCCAGCAGTCTGCGGTAGATCTCCCGATGCTTCGGATCAGCAAAATATTCTACATAGGTCTTTGCCATGATCCCGCCAATGCCCTGAATCTCTACCAGTTCTTCTTCGGTTGCCTCTTCCGCACGCTTTGGATCATCTCCGAATGCTTTACAGATGACCTTCGCATTGGCACTTCCGATATTCAGGATTCCAAGACTGTAGATCAGTCGTGCCAGCGTTGTCTTCCTTGCGTTTTCAATATTTCTGAGCAGCTTCTGATAAGATTTCTCTCCAAATCCATCCATGCTCTTAATTTCTTCCTCATACCGGTCCAGATGGAACAGATCCGTAAAATCTTTCACATACCCATGCAGAATGAATTTTTCCAGTGTCGCCTCTGAAAGTCCTTCGATATTCATCGCATCCCTGCTTACGAACAGGCTGAACGCTTTTACGTGCTTCGCCTGACATTCCGGGTTCGTGCAGAATAACGTCTTTGTCTCATTTTCCATGGAAATCTTTGTCGTACCACCACAGACCGGACAGACTGTCGGAATATCTTTTACACCGCTCCGTGTCAGATTCTCTGCGATCTGCGGAATGATCATGTTGGCCTTATACACCTGGATCGTATCACCGACTCCCAGTTCCAGCTCTTCCATAATACTGATATTATGCACACTGGCACGGCTGACCGTCGTTCCTTCCAGTTCTACTGGTTCAAAAACCGCAACCGGATTGATCAGTCCCGTTCTTGACGGACTCCACTCAATCTCAAGAAGCGTTGTCTCCCGAATCTCATCTGCCCATTTAAATGCAAAAGAATCTCTCGGAAACTTTGCGGTCGTTCCCAGTGACTGTCCATAGGCAATATCATCATAGACCAGTACCAGTCCGTCAGACGGGATTTCATTTTTCCCGATTGCCTTTGCAAACCATGCTACTTCCTCTTCGATTGTTTCTGCCGTCACAGGATGATGTTCCACCACATCAAATCCCTGCTCCTTCAGCCACTGCATCTGATACATTCTTGAATTATGAAAATCTACCTCTTCCGCACGCACCAGCGTAAATGCGAAAAACTTCACATTTCTTTTTGCGGTGATCTCATTATTCAACTGCCTCACAGAGCCACTGCACAGATTTCGCGGATTTTTATATTTTGCATCGACATCTTCGATCTTTTCATTGATCGCCTCAAAATCTTTATAGGAAATCACTGCCTCTCCACGCAGAACCAGCTCACCCTGGTACGGAATATGCAGCGGCACATTCTGAAAAACCTTTGCATTGTTCGTGATGACCTCTCCCTCGATTCCATTTCCTCTTGTGACCGCTTTGACCAGTTCTCCGCCCTGATACGTGAGAACAATGGTCAGTCCGTCCAGTTTCCAGGAAATCATCGCTTTCTTCGTGCCAAGAAATTCTTTCAGCCGCTCTACTTCCTTTGTCTTATCCAGTGACAGCATCGGCCGCTCATGGCGTTCTTTCGGCAGTCCACTGACCACCTCATAACCGACATTGACCGTCGGACTGTTCGCCATCTTTGTTCCCAGTTCTTTTTCCAGTTCTTCCAGTTCATCATAGAGCCTGTCATATTCATAGTTACTCATGATCTCTGTATTGTCCTGCTCGTATGCCTTTCTCGCCCGGTTCAGAAGTTCTACCAGTTCCCGCATCCGCTGCTGCTTACTTTTTCCCTGCTCCATTTTATTTTTTTCCTGCTCCATCTTTTCTCTCCTGCCTGCTTTCCCGTCCGCCCGGAAGACTGGAAGACTGCTCCAGTAACTGATCCAGCTCATTTAATTCCCGGTCTGTCAGCTTGCGGTATTTTCCCTCTTTCAGTCCGTCCAGCGTAATATTCATCACCCGGACCCTCAAAAGATCTTTTACCTCATACCCCAGTGCTTCACACATTCTGCGGATCTGACGGTTCAATCCCTGCGTCAATATGATCTTAAATGTATATTTCCCCAATTTCTCTACTTTACACGGTCTTGTCACCGTATCCAGGATTGCCACTCCCCGGGACATTTTCTTAAGGAAATCCTCTGTGATCTCATGATCCACCGTTACTTTGTATTCTTTCTCATGATAATTTGCCGCCCTCATGATCTTATTGATGATATCTCCATTATTCGTCATCAACAGCAGACCTCTGGAATCCTTGTCCAGCCTTCCGATATAAGTCACCCTCACCGGATAATTCAGGAAACGCACAATGCTGTCGCGTTCCCGCCTTTCTTCTGTGCAGACGATGCCTTTTGGCTTATTTACCGCAAGCACGATCATCTCATCCTGCCTTGATACGGTCTTATTTCCCACTTTGACCGTCTGTCCCGGATAAATCTTCATTCCCATTCCGGCACGCTTTCCGTCCACACTCACCTTTCCGGTCTCAATGAGGCGGTCTGCCTCCCTTCTGGAACACACTCCCGCCTCACTTAAATACTTATTCAGTCTTACCGGTTCTTTTTTCTGTATAAATTCTTCTCTGATCCGATTACTCACCCGTCAACACTCCACTTATATTATTATCTGTAAAAAATGTATTTCCACTGTAAAGGAACAGCACCTCTGAGATCCTGTAGGAACTGAGCAGTTCCTCGATCGTGCCACTATAATATCTCGGATCGACCACAACGATCTCCCGGTAATACGGTGTTAAAAACTGCACAAAGCAGTCTGCAAAAGAGTCCTTGATCAGAAGCAGTCTTTTGCTTTCTGTCGACACCGTCTTAATATCTACAACAGAAAAATCTCCTCCCAAAAAGACATCATACTGATCCTTTGTATCCAGCTTTGAAGAATCAAAAAGAGAAGTCGTCCTTTTTCCTTCATCTACATAATCTACGATCACATCTGTATCACTGTCACTCGGAACATAAATATCAACCTGCTCTTTCTCGCTCAGATAAACACCGCTTTTGGATGCCAGCATTCCGTTAAAATCATTGGAAACCGCATAAGATACATATTTCCCTGAAATGTCTCCCTCTATTCCCAGCGAAGGAGCTGCCTCCTGAAATGCATAAAAAGCCCCCAGGGAAGTCCAGTGATGATCCGTCTTATAATAAATCTTTTCATTCCGATGCTTATTCAGAGCTGAGGCTGCATCGATCCATTCAACGGAACTTCCCAGTTCCTTCTTTACCATGCTTATGAGCTGTGTCTGATTCTCCACTTCTGCCATAGCCGGAAGCTTTGCTCCAAGAATCCCTGCCGCATCCGGTACAAGCATCATCCTCACCGGAAGATCCGTATTCGTCTCAGCAAAATTCTGAATGGATTTCAGATTGTCTGCCAGATATTCCTGGTTCGGCAGCTCGATCTCCTCCAGCAGTTGTCCGTCTTTTCCTATATATACTCCATGTTCCTTGCTGACACCTGCCAGTCTGTCCACACCGACCTTGATCGTTCTCCAGAAATCTCTGCCGACAAACTGATCTGACATATACCGCTCAAACTTTTCCATATAATCGCCCGAAATCACATTTCCCCAGTTCCATTTCGGAGCAGATGCAAGCATTCTGTTCTCCTGCACTGACTTTTCTTTATCCGGTACAATGATATTGATCAAAAGAAATACAAACAATACCAAAATAAAAATTGTCCCTGTCACCCGCTCTAATGAGCCTCTCTGCTTCTTTTTCTTCATACTCTTTCACCTGAATCAGCCCTTTGGCTACGCATTTTCATTCACCTTCTGGCTCCGGTCTTTCTTCTTTTAAAATCTGAAATATAAAAATGGCTGATATGTCTCTGTTACCAGAAATGCCACCGAAATTGCCATCATTCCGAAAAATAAAATCCCAGCTACAACTGTTCGTGCCGTCTCACTCTCCGGCAAACTGATGATCCTTCTCAGCAATCTGCCTCCAAATGCCGACATTCCGACCACCGCCAGCAGATAATACAGCCAGTGGGAAAAGAAGACATACCCTGCCCCCGCATCCAGCAGCCCGGCCCCTGTTCCGACCATTGCTCCAAGATAACGGAAGGCTGCTCCCAGGCTCGGACTAAAGAAGAAGACCCAGCCGACCAACACGCAGACTGCCGTATAGATTCTTCTGAGCGGTGACGGCAACCGGTCCACTTCTGAACCCCATACATATTTTTCCATCACCAGCAGGACTCCGTAATAAAATCCCCACACAATAAAATTCCAGGCAGCTCCATGCCACATTCCCGTCAGCGTCCAGACGATCAGCAGATTCAGGATATGCCTTCCTCCACTGCAATGGTTTCCGCCCAAAGGGATATAGACGTATTCACGAAACCAGGTACTCAATGAAATATGCCATCTTCTCCAAAATTCCGTCACACTTCTCGACACATAAGGATGATCAAAATTCTTCTTCAGTTCAAAACCGAACATCCTCGAAAGTCCGATCGCCATATCAGAATATCCGCTAAAATCATAATAGATCTCAAACGCATATGTGATACAGCCGATCCATGCCATCGGAACAGAAAGGTTACTTGCTGAAATGGCTGAAATCTCCTCAAATACTGTCTTAAATGTATCCGCAAGTACTGCCTTTTTTGCAAGACCGATCAGGAACAGCATTGCCCCCTGTCCCAGCTTTCTTGCGGAGACTTTCCTCTGTGCAAGCTGTGGTTCTATATCTTCATACCGCACAATCGGCCCCGCGATCAGTTGCGGGAACAGGGCGATATAAAGTGCAAAATTCAAAAGACTCCTCTGTGCCTTTGCTTTTCCCCGATAGACATCCACCACATAGGAAATGCCCTGAAAAGTATAGAAAGAAATCCCCACCGGCAGAGCCAGTTCGCGGTAAGTAAGTTCCACTGAAGTCACGGAATTGACCAGCTCCAGGAAAAATCCGTAATACTTAAAGAAAAACAAAAGAGCCAGATTCACAGCCACCGCAAAGATCATTCCCCGGTGAGCCTTTCTCTCATCCTCTGCATTTGCCGCAATCTCTCTTCCACAGCAATAATTCAGAAGAATACTTAAGATCATCAGAACCACATACACCGGTTCACCCCATGCATAAAAGATCAGGCTTGCCAGCAGAAGCAGTAAGTTGCGTATCTTAAGCGGTGCGAGATAATATACTGCCAGAACGACCGGCAAAAATAAAAATATAAACGTAAGACTGCTAAATAACATCCTTCTTTCCCTTCTACAAGCTCTGGTCAAAAGCAGCTCTGTACTCAGATGCCTTTGAAGATACTACATAAAAAATATAATTCCCACGGACACTGGTCTGTGCCTCTTCCAAAAGTTTCTCCTGCTCCGGCAGATATCCCTCAAAATCTTTTTTCCGCTCCTGCAGCCGCTGTTCTACCGCATCTGTCACCTGCTCCGTCTGACTGCTCTTTTTGACACAGATCATCAGGACTTCCTCGGCATCGATACTTGATTCAGAAGAATAATACATCACACCCTCATAATCTGTACTGTTCAGCCCGAAGTTCCGCTTGAGCATCTGACCGTCCAGTTTCTTCATTCCGGTCGTATCAATGACTTTCTCCATGGAACTCTCCATCTCTGAAAAAGAGCGGTTACTTCCGCTTACATAAATCATAAGCAGGGCAATATAACCGAGAATCAGAAGCAACACCGCATACGATGCAGCTTTCCATATTCCCTGTCTCTGTCTTGTCATAATGTTGCTACCTCCGCCATATTCGTTGCCCAGACCGGATAAAATTCTGCCTTGAAATGAATCCCGTCTTCTTCATAATAATTTTCCTGCACAAGTGCGGTATTATCAATAAATCCCAGATGCTTTCCATCGCACATTTCCTGCAATGCAGTATTATAATCTGCAATTTTCGCCAGTGCCGGTTCTTTTTCAGCCGCAGATGCACTGACCGGAAAGATCGAATTGATATAAATACGGACGGACGGCATCTCTTTCGTGATCGACTCGATCACCGCTGCATATTTGTTAATAAACGCTTCTGTATCTCCGTCTGTTGCGATCACATCATTCATCCCATACGACAGGAACACGACCTGTGGGTTCAGCTTTTTTGCCTGACTGATCTGCTCGTCCAGTCCCTCCAGTTGTATCCCCCTCTTTGCAACAACACTTGAGGCATTCAGTACGTCATATTCACTGAATCCACTGCTGATTGAATCTCCCATCACCACTGCACCTGAAAAACGATCTTTCAGACTTCTCTCTGTATCCCCTGATGCCGGGTCTTTTGCCTCCAGGCTGGCAATCTTCTGCTCGATCACCTTGACCTCTTCATTTTCCTTTGACTGAATATATTCAATTCCCTTTTTTGTATCTGCATTTTCTGCTGTAAACTGCTTCACTCCGTGGATCACGACTCCCAGAAGAATCAGCACAGTAATACAGCCTGCTCCAATATAGATTCGTGAAATTTTTTTCTTTCTTTTTTCCATTCTTTTCTCTCTTTCAAGACTGAGATTTCTAACTATTTATAATACGTTTTTTTTAGATAAAAGTCAATCTTCCTGTTTCGTCCCGGTTTCTTTCCGTACACCCGTTTCACCACTCTTTCTGCCCTGTTTCTTTCCCGTTTTCTTTTGCACCCGGATTCCACAGGAAATTATTTGACATCTGTCCCTCTCCGATTCTATAATTAACGAGATGTCAGGGGCAAAAGGTCTGAAACCACATGAGCTTGCTCATAGGTGGGTGAAAGACCTTAGGCCCCACCCCGATAGGAGCATAAAAGTGGGATGATAATCCCACGATATGCGAATATTGGGTAGGATTGTGGGAGTGCGTAGCACGGAGCAATCCGTAGGCATCAAAGTCGGGGGCTTTTGACCCCGACATCTATCATAAAGGAAAGACAGAGGACAAAATCATGACAAATGAGAAAAAAGAAACTCCCGTTGCTGCTGTCAGCACGGAAAATATTTATCGTCTGAACGGACGTGTTCCACTGGGGAAAGCAATTCCTTTTGGTCTTCAGCACGTACTGGCAATGTTCGTCTCCAATCTTGCACCGGTTCTGATCGTATGCAGTGCCGCACTGGTACGTGGATCCGGTGAGCCACTGACAGGTGCTGAGATCACCCAGCTTCTCCAGTGTGCTATGTTTGCTGCCGGAATCGGTACATGTATGCAGTTGTATCCGATCTGGAAGATTGGATCAAGACTTCCTATTGTAATGGGGGTCAGTTTTACATTTCTCGGAAGTCTTCTGATGATCTGTACTAATCCCGAACTCGGATATGAAGGAATGATCGGGGCAGTCATCCTTGGCGGTATTTTTGAAGGCCTGGTTGGTTTAAGTGCCAAATACTGGAAACGTTTTCTTACTCCTGTGGTATCAGCCTGCGTGGTCATCGCCATCGGTTACTCCCTGCTATCCGTCGGAATGGATTCCTGGGGCGGTGGTAATGGTGCAGAAGACTTCGGTTCCTGGTATCATTTACTGATCGGACTGATCACACTGGTTGTATGTCTGGTTTCCCGTTATCTCCTGAAAGGTGTCTATAAGAACCTGAACATTCTGGTCGGACTGATCGTCGGATATATCATTTCTGCACTTTTTACAGTTACAGGGGTCGCAAAAATGATCAACTTCTCCAGCATCGGAACAACCATCCACCAGGTTGGATATTTCAGTCTTCCGAAACTGGTCTTCTTCACGGATCACAAACCGGTCTTTGATCTTGGGGCTTTTCTCACGATTGCGATCGTATTCCTTGTATCTGCCGCAGAGACAACCGGTGCTACAACGGCTGTTGCAACCGGTGCTCTCCACCGTGATCTGAAAATGGAAGAACTGCAGGGTTCTCTTGCTGTAGACGGCTTTTCCAGTGCCATTTCCGGCTGCTTCGGATGCCTTCCGCTGACTTCTTTCAGTCAGAATGTAGGACTGGTGACCATGACCGGTGTAATCAACCGATTTACGATCCTGATGGGAGCATTAATCCTGATTCTTGCCTCTCTTTTCCCGCCGCTGGGAGCATTCTTCAACTCTCTCCCACAGGCTGTTCTTGGAGGCTGTACTGTTATGATGTTCGGATCGATCATGTATGAGGGAATCAAGATGCTGAAAGAATGTAAATTCGATGACCGGACAATGATCATCGTTTCCCTTTCTTTTGCAATCGGTGTCGGACTGACCCAGACTTCCGGAAACTTTTTCTCCGCCTTCCCATCTGAAGTCGGTGATATTTTCAACGGAAATGCAGTTGCAGGAGTTTTTGTTGTCTCCCTGCTCTTAAGTCTGATCCTGCCAAAGCACAAAGAAGAAGCTTAATTTATTAAGTTTTCTGATCTGCATGGAGCAACGAGACTTTATTTTCCCGAAAGGATTTTAACTATGATTTCACTGACATTGACGAATGTTAAAAAATTTATGTCCCAGCTTCTGATGACAGAGACTTTCGACCGCTTTTCTTTTATTGAAGGCGAGATCGTAACTTTTAACACGTTCAAACTGGATGGATATCTCCAAAAAGATTTTTTTGATGCACCGGACGGATACGAATCTGAATCTTCTCCCACTCCTTTGGAAGAATATTCCCGCTGGGGAGATATCCGGGAATTTTGCTTTTCCCTCATCAAAGGAAAGCGGACACCTTTGAGTTTCCGCTTGATCCTGAGTCTGTCACCGGATAATATCGTCCGGCTTATGGAGCAGACTGTTCCTGAAATGTCCCCGGAAGATGTGCAGGGACTTTACCTGAATCTGAAATTCGACGGTATGCATCTGACCTGTATTACCGGAACTTCTTTCCGTACTTTTACAATGGATAAATCTTTAGAACATGCCTGGGATGAAATGGTAAAGAAATTCTTTCTAAAAAAAGAAATTGAATTTGAGATTGCGTAAGGAAGGTAAATTTGTATTTGTTGGGGTGAAAATGTTTCGGCAGTCAGAAAGATTTTAATAGAAGAGCATCCATATCCGCTCTTGTTGTTGCATCGCAGTGCAGGACCCGCTTTACCTCAGCCCGTTGACAACTTGTAACAGGAACGTGGAAACACTCGTGCAGAGGCACTCCTGTTTACGTTCCTTAACAAGTTGGGCAAAGTGTCTTCGGAACGCTCCTTGTCAATGCACTGCTCACGCAACAGCAAGGGCGGATATTAGGCTTTTCAAGTCAGAAAATTTTCCCTCATGCCAGAACAGTTTCTCCCAACAAAGACGAAATTCCAATAAGAAATAAAGAGCCGGATGGCTATTGACCAGGATAAGCAATCTGCAAACTGCAGGATTTGATATCTTAGTCGATAACCTTCCGGCTCTTCTTCTTATTTTTAAATTTGCATTGTTGAGTGAATACGCTGTGGAGCTAAAAACTTCTTATCG
>ERZ772878.289-NODE-289-length-61889-cov-7.91275_pt1 | contig 61889 bp, 80 predicted proteins | sample MGYA00580578_ERZ772878 | MGnify/ENA primary metagenome ERZ772878 (study PRJEB29015, sample SAMEA2737686) | human gut metagenome | biome: human gut; feature: human-associated habitat; material: faeces | place: China | collected 2012 ...
GGACAACTTGATTAAAAGTCAAGTGCTCTACCACCTGAGCTACACACCCTTATATAATTAAATTACTTCACCACATATCTATTAGGCAAAATAATAGGGTGGGTAATGGGATTCGAACCCACGGCCTCCAGAGCCACAATCTGGCGCGCTAACCAGCTGCGCTATACCCACCATATGTGTTACTTCTATATAATATATACAGATATAGAAAAACGAGCCTGAAGGGATTCGAACCCCCGACCCACGGCTTAGAAGGCCGTTGCTCTATCCAACTGAGCTACAGACTCATGAAAGCGGGTGATGGGAATCGAACCCACGTGATCAGCTTGGAAGGCTGGAGTTCTACCATTGAACTACACCCGCTTATAGTCGGGGTGACAGGATTCGAACCTGCGACCTCTTGATCCCAAATCAAGCGCTCTAGCCAAGCTGAGCCACACCCCGTAAGTGCTTTGCTGTTTCTCTATTTCCTCAACAGCAAGATTTATTATATAGAATCGTCCTTTAAATGTCAACAACTTTTTTCAACTTTTTTTATTTTTCTTGAACACTTTGTCGCAAATCCCCTGTTTATGCGGTTTCTGATCTTATATTTTTTCATTATCCTTTTTTATTTTTCTTAGACCTTCTAACAAAATCATAGGAAAAAGCTACTAATTGTATCAAAAAAAGAACACCAAAAACAGGTGTTCTTTCTTCGTTTCAGTTTCCTATATGAAGCTTTCTTATTCCACTTCCTCGATGTCTTCTTCTTTCACATCCGTATCATCTTCTTCATCGAAGAAATCATCGTCAAAATCATCATCAAAGTCTTCATCAAAATCATCCATATAATCTGGTGTCAGATATTTATATACCGCAAATGCGATTCCTGCAACTGCTGCGATCGCTCCAATGATTGCTAACGCCCAGACGATTTTGTTATCTTCTTTTTCTTTTTTTGTTGCAATGATGTCTGAAACTTTTGCCATTTCTAAAAGATCACTTAATTTTTCCATGCCGCTCATTCCTTTCTTTTGCGTTTTCTTTATTATATCACTTCTAACTATATTTTACTAACTTTTTCGTTCATTTTATTCGACTTTTTTTAGTTTTGCAAAGGATGCGAACATTTTTTTCACTCCTGCTTTCTCAAAGTCTACTGTTACCTCGTAATCACGGCCTCCAGAGACAATTTCAAGCACTTTTCCTTTTCCAAATTTTATATGTTTCACCATATCTCCAACATCATATGGTAAAGTATCCATTTTCGTTGAAGTAAATGATTTTGCTTGATATGGTTTTCTAAATCGATTACTGCGATTTGATGAAAACAATGCTTTATCTGGACGTTTTTCTTTGAAGTTGACCCCTGTGTCTAACTGTAATAGCTGTTCCGGAATCTCATCGATAAACCGTGAAACTTTATTAAACTGAGTTCTTCCTTGCATCATTCTTCGTTTTGCCGCACTTAAATAAAGCTTTTTCTTTGCTCTTGTGATTCCTACATAGCAAAGACGTCTTTCTTCTTCCATATCGTCATCATCTTCAGACATCACCGTCATATAACTTGGGAAGATTCCATCTTCCATACCACAAATAAATACGTATGGAAATTCCAGACCTTTTGCACTATGCAGTGTCATTAATACAACCCTGTTATCTGAATCTTCTAGATTATCAATATCTGCAACCAATGCGATCTCTTCTAATAATTCTGACAGACTCGCTTCTTCTGCTTCCTGTTCATATGTTACAACTTTATTTAAAAGCTCATTGATATTTTCAATTCTTCCTTCAGCTTCTTCCGTTTCTTCAGCTTTCAGATTCGCAATATATCCTGTTTCATCTGTAATATACTTAAATAATTCTTCCAGCGACCCTTCCTGCATCTTGCGTCTAAATTCACGGATCAGATCAGCAAATCCATTGATCTTTTTCTTTGCATTTCCCAATGTATCAATGCTATCCGCAGAAAAGCATGCATCTAAAAAACTAATATTATGCTCAACTGCATACACATTGATCTTCTCGATTGTTGCTGCACCGATCCCTCGTCTTGGAACATTGATGATCCTTCGCACTGCCAGATCATCCAGCCCATTATCAACAACTTTTAAGTAACTCAAAATATCTTTCACTTCTTTTCTCTGATAGAAGTTTGTGCCTCCCACAATACGGTATGGAATATTTTTGATCATAAAACTTTCTTCAAATACACGAGACTGCGCATTAGTACGATAAAGGATCGCCATATTTTTATAATCATAACCTTCTTTGGATAGATCTTCAATCTCATGAATGATCTTTCTTGCTTCTTCATATTCTGTTCCATACTGATGGAATTCGATCAGATCCCCTTCTTCGTTCTCAGTCCAAAGTTTCTTCGTTTTTCTTCCCTTATTGTGTTTGATCACCTCATTCGCTGCATTTAAGATATTCTTCGTGGAGCGATAATTCTGCTCAAGTTTGATCGTAACTGCTTCTGGAAATACATTTTCAAAGTTTAAGATGTTCTTTACATTCGCACCTCTGAATTTGTAAATAGACTGGTCATCGTCACCTACAACGCAGAGATTCTGATATTTTCTTGCAAGCATACTGACTAACTGGAACTGGATCGTATTTGTATCCTGATACTCGTCAACCATGATATAACGAAATCTCTCCTGATAATAATCAAGCACTTCTGGATGGAACTGAAATAATTCCACGGTCTTAAAGATCAGATCATCAAAATCCAGTGCATTATTTGCCTTTAACTGCTTCTGATATTCTTTATAAATCTGTGCGATCTTTTTCTTCTTAAAATCATACTGATGTCTTGTTTCGTACTCGGAAGGTGTCATAAATTCATCTTTAGCAGAAGAAATCTCATTGATGATCCTTCTCTCTGGCATCATCTTTGTATCAATCTTATACTGCTTGCAGATCTGTTTGATCAGGGATTTCTGATCATCTGCATCATAGATCGTGAAACTGTTTCCATAACCAAGCTTATCAATATGCCTTCTTAAGATTCTCACACAAGTTGAATGGAAAGTACTGACCCAGATATGCTCTGCTCCAAATCCGACCAGATCATCGACCCTCTCTCTCATTTCCTTCGCTGCTTTATTTGTAAATGTGATCGCCATAATATGATAAGGATTCACACCCTGATCCATCAGATAAGCAATCCTGTGCGTCAACACACGAGTCTTTCCAGACCCTGCACCAGCAAGAAGCAAAAGCGGTCCCTCCGTACAAAAAACGGCTTCCTGCTGCTGTTCATTTAATGTATCATAAATTCCCATAGATAAATTCCTTTCTCAAAGCTTAACTGCTATTATACCTTATCGAGCGAAGCGAGTCCAGTCCGTTGCACCTGATGTTTTTTCTCTTGTCATATGGTTTGAATAACCGTATAATATAGTCATAAGATAAGGAGAAATCATTATGGAATTTGAAAAACAACTCGAAGAATGGATGAAACTCGATTATGTGCTTCCAGAAGACCTTCCAAACATCGAATTGTATATGGATCAGGTCACTACTTTTTTAGAAGAACAGCTAAAGAATACGAAGCGTTTCGAAGAAGATAAGATATTTACAAAAACCATGATCAACAACTATACCAAAAACCATCTTCTTCCACCTTCTAATAAGAAGAAATATTCCAGGAATCACATGATTCTTTTAATTTATATTTATTATCTGAAGAATTTTTTATCAATTTCAGATATTAAGAATCTGTTAGATCCTTTAAATGAACATTTTGATGATCAGGACTCAAAGAATTCTTTTTATACGATTTATAATGAGATTTTCAAGCTGGAGCATGATCATAATACGGCGATCCGAGATTCGATCGCAGATGTATTTCATAAATCTGAGGCTACTTTTGCTGAATTAAAGGAGTCGAAGAAGAAAGAACAGCTGCAGCAATTTGCTTTTATTACACTTCTTGGATATGATATCTATCTAAGGAAACAGGTGATTGAGAAAATGATCGATGAACTCTATCAACCAGAGTCAAACAATAAAGCAGAAAAGAAAAAGAAGAAATAGGCATCTGCCTATTTCTTCATTCGTTTAAATACCATATCATAGCCATCACTTCCATAATTCAATGAACGATTCACTCGGCTGATGGTTGCCGTGGAAGCACCTGTCTTATCTGCAACTTCTAAGTATGTATGCTTATCATATAACATCGAAGCCACCTCAAATCTCTGAGCTAACGATTCTAATTCATTTACTGTACAAAGATCTTCAAAAAATGTAAAACATTCTTCTTCTGTCTCTAATGTCAGTACTGCCTGAAATAATCTTTTTGCCGCTTCTGTCTTGATTTTCTTGCTCATTAGCATTTACTCCCTTTCTGATCTTATAGTTCCACTATACTATATCAGAGTGTTAAAGTAAAGCAATATTTTCTTTATGCTTCTCCTACTGTTGTTTTCACAATACCAACTCTTTCAAGATATCCTCTTGTCTCAGATACAACATCTCCGTTCAACGCAAGCAGTGCTACAAGGTTCGGGAATGCCATTAATCCATTACAGATATCCGCAATAGTCCATACAGCACTAACTGTCATAAATGGTCCAATAAATACTGCTAAAATATAAAACCATTTGAACGCTGTGATAACGAATTTCTTTCCATTTACCAGGTATTCCAGACATCTTTCACTATAATATGCCCATCCAAGAATTGTTGTAAATGCAAAGAATACCAGACACATCATTAATACAAATGCTGATGCTTTTGCAGGGAATGGAAGTCCTAATGCAAATGCCTTTGTTGTGACTGCAACTCCTTCAAGTCCCATATCCCATGCACCTGTCATAACGATTGCAAGTCCTGTCATTGTACATACGATGATCGTATCAATAAATGTTCCTGTCATAGATACAAGTCCCTGACGTACTGGTTCATTTGTCTGAGCTGCTGCCGCTGCGATCGGCGCTGATCCAAGTCCTGCTTCGTTAGAGAAGATTCCTCTTGCAATACCTTTCTGCATTGCAACTGTCATAGCTCCGATTGCTCCACCTGCAACTGCTTTTAGTCCAAATGCTGACTGTACGATCTCAGCAAATGCTGCTGGTACCTGTGGTAAATGTGTGAATACAATGATCAGACAGACACCAATATATGTCACTGCCATAAATGGCACGATAACCTCTGATACCTTAGAGATTCTCTTGATTCCTCCAATGATAACAAGTCCTGCACAGATTGTTACGATAATTCCTGCTACAACAACGCTAATAGAATAATTCATTCCAAATAAGCTGATCGTATGTACATTGGATGGGTCAAAAAAGTTATTAACTGCTGATGTGATTCCATTTACCTGTGTAAATGTTCCGATTCCAAACAAACCTACCATTGTTCCAAATACACAGAATAATTTTGCAAGCCATTTAAAATTCTTACCCATTCCTTTTTCAATGTAATAGAATGGTCCGCCAAGTGCGTGACCATCTTCTGCGATCACTCTATACTTAACCGCTAACATTCCTTCAGCATATTTTGTTGCCATTCCAAAAAAGGCTGCAAGCCACATCCAGAATAATGCTCCTGGTCCACCTGCAACGATTGCTGTCGCACATCCTACGATATTACCAGTTCCGATCGTTGCTGAAAGTGCCGTACATAATGCACCAAAACTTGTAACTTCTCCTTCTCCATCATCTTCATTATGAAATACATAATGTAGTGCCTTTCCAAGATGTCTGATCTGTAGTCCTCGAAGCCTGACTGTCAATAAGATTCCTGTAAAAAGGATCAAGATGATGAGGGGCATCCCCCAAATAAAATTGTCGACGTTGTTTAGTACATCGTTTAGCGTGTTTAACATTTTTCATTCCTCCAAAAATAGATCTTTGCGAATGTAACCTTGAACAGCTTGATTTTTGCATATCTGAGTATACAAAAAAGAGCTGATTAAATCAGCTCTAAAGAGTATCGAATACATTGCTTATAAAGCTCTGTCCTTTTGCCTGAGAGATTAGTTTCCTAATAGAAACTGTACACCTTCGGCGCTCACTTATGAGACTCTCCAGAGTTCATTTCTTTTTGTTCATCAGAAAGAAATGCCTATGTTTATTTTTCTTATCCGCAATATTTACTTTATATGATGATTCTGATATTTGCAAGTATTTTTTTTAATAATCAGTCACTTTCAGCACACTATACAAAAACACTTGTCTTTCTATGGCATACATATGTAATATTTTCCATACAATATTTTTATCAGTTTCTTTGCTTTTTTCCTGCTGCTGTGTTAAACTGATTCAGATATGCTCAATGCGTATGGAAACATTAGTTAAAGGAGACAATTTATAATGAAGAAACACAAAAGAAGCACTTTCTCTGGAAAGCTTGGCTTTGTATTATCAGCTGCTGGTGCTTCCGTAGGGCTTGGAAACATCTGGAGATTTCCATATCTCGCTGCTAAATATGGCGGTGGAATCTTTTTACTTGTTTATATCATACTTGCACTGACCTTCGGTTACACCTTGATCATGGCGGAGACTTCTCTTGGACGCATGACAAGAAAAAGCCCTGTTGGAGCATTTGAAAGCTTTGGAAACTCACGTTTTATATCTATTGGTGGTTGGATCAATGCAATCATTCCGATCCTCATCGTTCCTTATTATTCTGTGATCGGTGGATGGGTGATCAAATACCTGATTGAATATTTTGCCGGACATAGTAAAACTTTAGCTGGCGATGCTTATTTTACGACATTTATTTCCAATGGGTGGTCTACAGAAATCTGTTTTATCATTTTTACATTATTTACACTTGGTATCATTTACGCCGGTGTACGAAATGGAATTGAGCGTGTATCAAAATTTATGATGCCGATCCTGATCGTTTTATCATTGATCATCGCTGTGTATTCTGTAACCAGACCAGGTGCTATTGAAGGGGTAAAATACTTTCTTGTGCCAAACTTTGATCATTTTTCATGGATGACCGTTGTATCTGCAATGGGACAGATGTTTTATTCTTTATCCATTGCAATGGGAATATTGATCACATTTGGTTCTTATATGAAGAAAGATACTTCCATTGAAAAATCTACAGAGAATGTTGAGATTTTTGATACTGCGATCGCGATCATGGCTGGACTTATGATCATTCCTGCTGTTTTTGCTTTCTCTGGCGGTAATGCCGAAACATTAAAGTCTGGACCTGCCTTAATGTTTATCACAATCCCGAAAGTTTTTGCAAACATGGGATTTGGAACTGCGATCGGTGTTGTATTTTTCTTATTAGTACTGTTTGCAGCTGTGACAAGTTCGATCGCACTGACAGAAAGTGCTGTTTCGACGTTCGAAGATGAACTACTCTGGAGCCGTAAAAAATCAACTGTGTTCATGGGAATGGTTATGTTACTGCTTGGAACGCTTTCCTGCCTTGGGTATGGACCTCTTGCGAATTTTAAGATTCTTGGAATGCAATTTCTTGATTTCTTCGATTTCATAACAAACTCTGTGATGATGCCGATTGCCGCGATCGCAACCTGCCTTCTGGTATCAAAAGTTGTTGGAGTTGATAAAATAGAAGAAGAAATCAAAAAAGACGGACAGGCATTTCGCCGCAAGAAGATTTTCTGTTTTATGATCAAATATCTGTGCCCGCTTTTTGCAGCGATCATTTTGATCAGCTCAGTTGCAAATGCTTTTGGAATTATCACAATGTAATTTCATATATGTGTACTACTATAAAAAGGATGGCTGATTTCTCAGCCATCCTTTTTATATGATCATCCTTTAAAGATTATGCTTCATCAATTGCTTTTCCGATGTCATTTCTCTTATATTTGTTTGCAAAATCAATCCATTCTGTTGCTTTGTAAGCATTTGCTCTTGCAGCCTTTAGATTTTCTCCTTTTGCTACAACACCTAAGACACGTCCTCCATTTGTCACGATCTTATCACCATCAAACTTTGTTCCAGCGTGGAATACATAATATCCATCTTTGTCTTTGAATGTATCTAATCCTTTGATTTCGAATCCTTTATCGTATTTCTCTGGATATCCGTCAGATGCTAAAACAACGCATACTGCTGCATTATCTTCGAATTCCAATTCTACATCAGATAATTTTCCATCAATGCAGGCTTCCATCACGTCGATGATATCATTCTTCATTCTTGGAAGAACAACCTGTGCTTCTGGATCTCCAAAACGTGCATTGTATTCTAAGACTTTTGGTCCGTCTTCTGTGATCATCAATCCTGTAAATAAGATTCCTGTAAATGGTCTTCCCTCAGAAGCCATCGCATCGATCGTTGACTGATAGACATATTTTTCACAGAATGCTTCTACTTCATCATTGTAGAATGGACTTGGAGAGAATGTTCCCATTCCTCCTGTGTTAAGTCCCTGATCTCCATCTTTAGCACGTTTATGATCCTGTGCGGATGTCATACATTTGATCGTTTTTCCATCACAGAATGCCAGAACAGATACTTCTCTTCCTGTCATAAACTCTTCAATAACGATTTCATTACCAGCATCGCCAAACTGTTTGTCAAGCATTAATGTCTTAACACCTTCTTTAGCTTCTTCTAATGTGTTACAGATCAATACACCTTTTCCAAGTGCTAATCCATCCGCTTTTAATACGATTGGCATCTTAGCTGTTTCTAAATATTTGATAGCTTCATCTGGATCTGTAAAATTCTCATATGCAGCTGTTGGAATCTTATATTTCTTCATCAGATCTTTAGAAAATGCTTTGGAACCTTCGATGATCGCTGCATTCTTTCTTGGTCCAAAAACACGCAGTCCTTCTGATTCAAATGCATCGACAACACCACCAACTAATGGATCATCCATTCCAATGATCGTAAGATCAATTGCATTTTCTTTCGCAAATGCAACCAGTTTATCGAATTCCATTGCTTTGATATTTACACATTCCGCAAATTCAGCAATTCCTGCATTTCCTGGTGCACAATAAATCTTGTCTACTTTTGGGCTTTTAGCGACAGACCATGCGATCGCGTGTTCTCTTCCACCGCTTCCTACGATTAAAACTTTCATCTTTCATTTCCTTTCTTTCGTGATCTGAATGATTTATAGATAAATGACTTTTCCTTCTTCGACTTTGATCCTTCCATTAGCAATGTCATCAATGGCTTTCGGCATAATAACCCATTCTGCCTGCTCCATGATTCTTCGCTGAAGAACTTCTGGAGTATCTCCCTGTTTGATCTCTACTGCCTTCTGGGCAATGATCGGACCTGTATCCGTTCCTTCATCGACAAAATGAACGGTTGCTCCAGAAACTTTAACTCCCCTTGCCAAGGCTTTCTCATGAACCTTCAATCCATAATAGCCTGTTCCGCAAAATGATGGGATCAATGATGGGTGAATATTGATGATCCTGTTTTCAAATTCATGAATGATCTTCTCCGGAATCACAACCAAGCATCCCGCAAGAACGATCAGATCAATCTTACGGTCTACAAGCTCGTTATACAATGCTTCGTTAAATAAATCTCTTGTCTCAAAATCTTTGGGAGAAAGTGCAACTGCTTCGATATCATGTTTCTTCGCACGCTCAAGTGCATATGCATTCTTATTATTGCTGATCACAACATCAATCTTCGCATTTGTAATGCTTCCATTCTCGATTCCATCGATAATGGCCTGAAGGTTTGTTCCTCCTCCGGAAACAAGTACTGCCACTTTTAGCATAAAGTAACTCCTTTTTCTCCAGCTTCCATATACCCTACGATATATGGTGTATCTCCTGCTGCTTTGATCGCTTCCATTGTTTTGTCAACATCTTCTTTATCAACCGCAACAACCATTCCAAGTCCCATATTGAATGTGTTGTACATCATCTCTTCTGCGATATCTCCTTCTTTGGCAAGAAGTTTAAAGATTGCTGGTACTTCATAGCTGTCTTTCTTCACAACTGCTTTCATTCCTTCTGGAAGCATACGTGGGATATTCTCATAGAATCCACCACCTGTGATATGACTGCATGCTTTAACTGTAACTCCTGCATCTTTCACACTCTTTAATGCTTTTACGTAGATTCTTGTCGGAGCAAGTAATGCTTCTCCTAATGTTTTTCCTAATTCATCATAATATGTATTTAAAGATTCTTTACTCATATCAAATACTTTTCTTACTAAAGAGAATCCGTTGCTGTGAACTCCTGTAGATGCCATACCGATCAAGACATCTCCATCTTTTAAGTTTTCTCCTGTGATCAGGTCTTTTCTGTCACATACACCAACTGCAAATCCTGCAAGGTCATAGTCTTCTTCTGGCATAAGTCCTGGATGTTCTGCTGTCTCTCCACCGATCAAGGCTGCATCTGACTGTACACATCCTTCTGCTACACCGCTTACGATCTCAGCGATCTTTTCAGGATAGTTTTTACCGCAGGCAATATAGTCTAAGAAGAACAGAGGTTCTCCTCCTGCACATGCAATATCATTTACACACATAGCAACTGCATCGATACCGATCGTATCATGTTTATCAAGGATCATTGCAAGTTTTACTTTTGTTCCACATCCATCAGTTCCTGAAAGTAAGACTGGATCATCCATATCTTTGATCTTCTTTAAAGAAAATGCTCCGGAAAATCCTCCTAATCCACCAAGTACCTCTTCTCTCATGGTTCTCTTTACGTGTTCTTTCATCAGTTCTACAGATTTGTATCCTGCTTCAATATCCACGCCTGCTTTCTTGTAATCCATTGTTACTTCTCCTCCTGATTATTTAAAATATTGATCAATACCATTTGCAATGCCGTCTACCATCTTCTTCTGTGTCTGCTTCTTCTGCATCTGTTTATCTTCGGTCTTATTTGTCATAAATCCCATCTCTATCAGTGCCACTGGAATCTTACTCCAGTTTGTTCCTGTAAGATCGTCACGTTTTGATAAACCACGTTTCTTGAATTTGGTTGACTTACAATAACTGTCCAGTATATTCTTTGAGAGTTTTTTACTCTTCTTGCTTAATTTTGCTACATAAGGATTCTGCTGTGATGGGTATAGCACAGAAACACCACGAACATTCGCTGATGCTGCATCCGCATGCAGTCTGATACAGATATCAGCACCACTTTTATTTGCACGGATTGCTCTTTGCTTATTGCTAATGTTTACATTCTGTTTTCTTCTTATCATATACACATCATAACCGCGTTTCTTTAACTCTTTCTCAAGCTTTAATGCAATCTGCAGAGTTAATTTGGATTCTGGTACTTTCGTTTTGACTCCCTGCGTTCCGTATGCTACTTTGGGTTTACGCATCTTCGCGCCCGGTCCGATAGGTTCTGTCTTACTGTTTCCCTTTCCCTGGTGTCCTGCATCAATTGCAATCTTGTATGTCTTCTTTGTTTTTGCTGCACTTACTGGAAAACTTCCTGTAACTACAACCATACATACGCATAAAAACGCTGCAAGAATCTTCTTATTCATAATCTTTGTATCCAACTTTGTCAAGTTTCTCTGCTTTCTCTACAACTGACTGTTTCATCTCTTCGCTGTAAGCTTCTAATTTCTCAAGTAATTTCTCGTCTGATGTTGCAAGGATCTTCGCTGCAAGGATTCCTGCATTAAGTCCTCCATTGATCGCTACAGTCGCTACTGGTATTCCAGATGGCATCTGTACGATAGAATATAAAGAATCAACACCACCGAGGTCGGAAGTCTTCATCGGAATACCGATAACTGGCATTGGGAATAAAGCTGCACACATACCTGGAAGATGTGCTGCCTTTCCAGCACCTGCAATGATCACTTTCACTCCACGGTCCTTCGCACCTTTTGCCCACTCAAAGAAAATATCTGGTTCTCTGTGTGCGGAAATGATCGTCATCTCAAAATCGATCCCCATCTGATCTAAAAACTCTGCTGCTTTTTTCATGATAGGCATATCAGAATCGCTGCCCATTACAATTGCTACTTTTGCCATGTTCTTTCTCCTTATCTTATGAAATTAACAAAAACTTCCCTTTCAGGATTTTATCTTTCTTATCATTGTACTGATTTAACCGATTTCCGTCAATGGTTCATTTAATGTTTCTGTACCAGAAAGTACAAATTTACCATCTTTGATCAGTAAAATCTCATCTCCGCCAAGGGTGATCGCACAAATAGAATCCAGTTCTTCATATGGAATCGTAATATCTGTGTGACACTGGAAATACTCGCCTTCTTTGGAGCATTCATTATATTTTGCAACGATTTCTTTGCCATCTGGATTGTGAACTTCAGTTTCTTCACAATGACTGTAGCAAGTATCTCCCACTGCAAAATGAGGTCCCATCTTCTCAACGATCAGGATCGGAAGCTGATATAAGATATCATATGTCTTTGCCATCACATATGCTGTTGTGTTTGTTCCGATCGCAAACTCGCCCATTGGGAGCGTATCTCTGTTATATAAGAGATTCTCTTTGATAAATGCCTTATTTTCTTCCTCTGTTTTAAAGTTTTTGCATGTATATTCAGAAATCATTCCATCTTTAAAAGTAATTTCAAGGTCAATGAATTTCAGATCATTTAAATAGACTTCTCCAACATGCAGTACTCCATTGGTCCCTGTTAATTTTGGTGAGGTAAACACTTCTCCAACTGGAATATTGACATCTGCAAGGCAGTTTTCAAAATTCGTTTCTTTGGATGGGTCATCCATCTCATGCATCGCTACGTATAGGTCAGTCTTATTCTTTCCTTTTCCTTTGATATGAACTTCCACTGCCTGATTCAGGGCATCGATCAAATGCTGCTGAATCTGTCTGTATTTGTCTTTATCCAATGTATTAACTTTCACGACTTCTTTAAAAATCTCTTCAAAGTTATCCCCGATCTCAGGAATTGGATATGAAATGATCGTAAAGCTCCTCTGCTCTGGTTTGATATATTGATTCATGATCTCTGAGGCTTTCATCTGAAATTCCACAGAAAGCTCCTGCTGCTTCTTGCTTAATTTTAAATTCTCTTCTTTATTCTCTGGTAAAAAAGGTATTTCCCCAAATGTTTCCATGCAAGCTGGTCCAGCAAACACATACGCTTCATCTTTATAATGTTCATATGCATTATGATAACATTCTAATTTGTGTTTCATAAAACGATTATCAAAGAATATCGCCTGATCATATCTGTGGTCATATTCATACTGTGGGTTTGGAGAAGATGAAACATAACCAATCTTATGAAGTCCTCGTGTTAAAACAGATACGCCACTTCTATAGATGATCGGTGCAAGCCCAATTTCTGAGAATAAACGAACTGCCTCTCTGACAACTGGTTCAAATCCGATCGTATAACGGATATTAACACTTCGTTTTGGACTCATATCAATGTTATTGATGATAAATCCTTCATGAAATCCATCAACATATGTTTTGGCCATTGCTGTGATCTCTTCTTGTGGCAATTTATTTAAAAACTTTAAAGTATCAATTTCATTTTCGGAAATATATTCTCCATATTGATACAAAATATCTGGATCACTGAGATCAGATTCCATCACGATCTTTGTTGCAAAATCAAGTTCTGGGTCTAACTGTTCTCTGATTCTGTACTCAAAAACATCCTCGCTGTAATCTCTCATATGATCAAAAACAATATGCTTGATCTTCTGCGGATGTTCTTCTCCTGACAAAAATAAATTGCTGATTTCCAAGAACAATTCATTGTTGATCACAAGGTCAAACAGTCTTCCTTCGATCGCATAGATAAATCCACTGCGCATCTCTGCATATAAAAATGCGAAGATCTGACCATACTCTTTTCCAAACTTTTCTGTACAAAATTCTGGATTCCCAAAACTATGTGCATATTGTTCCTGGCTGATCTCTTCATACCATATTCTATTCCACTGTTTTAACTGTTCTAATGTCCTCTCTTTGGTATCGTAAATCTCATTTACATATAATAAAAGGTCTGCCATTTTAGAAAAATATGAAGAAAATTCTCTTGTTTCTTCTACATCTTTTTTTAATTCTAACAGTGCGATCTTATTTAATTCATGTCTTTCTGATAACATTGTATTCAAGTCATCTCTTCCTTTCTTTACTTAGATCATTGCAATTATTCCAATCACAAAAATGATCACAGATACTGCCAGCACAATTCCGTTGCAAGTACATCCAATGATCTTCCATTTCATCACTGCTGCGGTATCTTTCATACTTTGTATTCCAAAATATAATCCTATAGCTGATACTACCAGCAAGATCCATCCTCCAGCTCCACTTAATGGACTGCTTGTTCCTCCTGTCTTTATGGAACCGAAAAGCAGCAGGTAATATCCAATGATCCCTGCTGCTCCTAAAATCACAGAAACAATTGATTCCCGTGAAATAATCTTGTCAGATGGACGATATGCAAATGTTTTTCTTTTGTTTCTCTTCATTTTGCCGCCCTCTTTCTGTTATATAAATCATATACTGCTACTACGACCCTGTATATCATATACCCGATCAATCCACCAACCGTATTCATCAGAAGATCATCTACATCAAATACCCCTACTTTCATGATCAATTGACTTGTCTCGATCACTAAACTAAAAAATGAAGTTGCAAACACTGCACGAAAAAATGCCTTTTTCTTATTGATCACGATCGGGATCATAAAACCAAATGGACTGAATGCAAAAATATTTCCAAACAGATTTGTGACCACTGCTTCGGTGGACAAAAGATGTCTGTACGTCCAGAACCTGTTGATTTCTTTGAATAAAACTAAGTTCACATGGGAGGTATCATATCCTGTATCCCTCCCATATCGTTCACTCAATAATACAAAATAAAATATACCTATGATATAAAGATAAAATATAACTTTTATTCCTCGTCTGGCTAACTTCTTTTTCTCAACCGTCACAAGAACCATCCTTAATGTTTTGCACCATACTGTTCATAGTATGCATCAATTGCTGCTTTTAATGTATCATCAATCACAACTTTTCCATTACATTCTTTGTTATATAAACATTCTACAACTTCTTCCATATCAACGATCGCTGCTGTATCAAATCCATATAATTCTTTCACTTCATCCAGTGCACATTTTTCTCCGCCTTTACCGATTTCCATACGGTTTAAGGATACCATTAATCCAACGATCTCTACGTTTGCTGCTCCTTTTACTTTTGGAACTGTCTCTTCCATGGATTTACCAGATGTTGTAACATCTTCGATCATGATCACGCGGTCACCGTCTTTTAATTCGCTTCCAAGGAAGTTTCCTTTATCTGCACCATGATCTTTTGCTTCCTTACGGTCAGAACAATAACGAACTTCTTTTCCATATAATTCGCTGTATGCGATCGCTGTTACAACTCCTAATGGAATTCCTTTGTATGCAGGTCCGAATAACACATCAAAATCATCTCCATAAGTACTATGGATTGCTTTTGCATAATATTCTCCAAGTCTCTTTAACTGAGATCCTGTCACATAAGCTCCTGCATTCATGAAAAATGGAGATTTTCTTCCACTCTTTAATGTAAATTCTCCAAATTTTAATACATCACTTTCTACCATAAATTCGATAAACTCTCTCTTATACTGTTCCATCTTCTATTTAAACCTCCATCTTATTCATTCTTTGCTAATTTGCGGTATTCGTCATGATAAAAACGAATCACATCTTTTCTTGTCACGATCCCGATAAATTTCTCCTGATCATCAATGACCGGAACAAAATTCTGATCTGTGATCACATCGACAAGATCATCCATATCTGTGCTGATCGTCACTGCCTGAATGTTTCTCTTTCTCTTTACATCCATAAGTTTGACTTTCTCAGCTTCTGATATATTCCAATGGCACATAGATTCCATGGCACGCAATACATCACCTTCTGTGATCGTTCCTGCGTATTTACCATCATCAGTTAATGTCGGCACTGCTGAATATCCATGATATTTTAGTTTTTCAAATGCCTGCCTTAAACTTTCATCGGCAGGGATATAGGCAACCTCACTTTTCGGAGTCAGGAAAAATAAAATATTCATACCCTCATCCTCCTTTTATTATCTATTTGACACATCCGATCAATTCGTTAATATCATTGATCTGATGTCTTTCCATGTAAGTTTTGATTCCATCAACCACTTCAAGTGTCGTTGCAGGATTGATAAAGTTTGCTGTTCCTACTGATACCGCTGTTGCACCAGCCATGATAAACTCTAATGCATCCTCAGCTGTTGAGATTCCACCCATACCGATAATTGGCACATCCACAGCGTTAGCAACCTGATATACCATACGGACAGCAACTGGTTTGATCGCTGGTCCGGACATCCCACCTGTCTTATTGGCAAGCACAAAATCTCTTCTTTCAATATCGATCTTCATTCCTGTTAATGTATTAATCAAAGAAAGAGCATCACTTCCTGCATCAACTGCAGCTTTTGCCATCTCTGTGATATCTGTGACATTCGGGCTTAACTTCATGATGATCGGCTGTTTTGCTTTTGCTTTCACTGCCTTCGTAATATCATATAACGCTTTGGGATCCTGTCCAAAAGCAATCCCGCCTTCTTTCACATTCGGACAAGATACATTGATCTCTAATAAATCTACTGGCTGGTCAGCAAGTCTTTCTACAACCTCGAGATAATCCTTTTCGGATTTTCCACAAACATTAACAATGATCGTTGCTCCGGCTTTCTTAAGATATGGAATATCTCGTTCAACAAACACATCGATCCCAGGATTCTGTAATCCGATCGCATTTAACATACCACCATATACCTCTGCAACTCTAGGCACAGGATTCCCCGGCCATGGAACATTAGCAACTCCTTTGGTTGTCACTGCTCCTAATTTGGAAAGGTCAACAAATTCGCTGAATTCTTCTCCGGAACCAAATGTTCCTGATCCTGTTGTCACAGGGTTCTTCATTGTTACTCCGGCAATATCAACTGATAAATTCATTATAGTTCCACCTCCCTGGCGTCGAATACTGGTCCATCTTTGCAAACACGTTTGTTATGAACATGTGAATGGGAATCCACGTCTTTTGACTTGCAAACACAGGCTAAGCATGCACCGATTCCACATGCCATTCTCTCTTCCATGGAAATCTGTGCTTCGATCCCCATCTCTTCTGCATATGCTTTGATTCCTCGAAGCATTGGTGTTGGACCACATGCATAGATGATGCTTCCTTCCACGCCCTGCTCTTTGATCGCATCAATGACATTTCCCTTCGTTCCAAAAGATCCGTCTTCTGTAGAGATCACAACATCTCCAACTGCCTCAAATTCGTCTTTTAAGAACATATCACTGTCACGGTATCCTAAAACTGCTGTTTTGTCGCAATCTAACTGCTTCATTAATTCTAACATCGGAGGAATTCCGATTCCGCCACCGATTAAAATTGCTTTTTTGTCTTTCTGTGTAAATCCGTTTCCTAAAGGTCCTAAGATTTTGACCATCTCACCTTCTTTGTAATCGGATAATTCCTTCGTTCCATCTCCAACCGTACGATAGACGATCCTTAATGTCCCTGCTTCTTTATCGATCCCACAGATACTGATCGGTCTTGGAAGGATCTTACTCTTGTTATTCAGATAAACAGAAATAAACTGTCCTGCTTTTGCTTCTTTCGCAATCTCTTCTGCTTTCAATGTCATATCAAAGATTCCGTCTGATAAAGATGTATGACGAATGATCTCTGCCATTACCTGTTTCTTACTCATCTTGCAATTCTCCTTTATCTGGCTGTTTTCTTTACTCACAAAATAGGTGTTCTTTTATTTTACCCAGGCCTGTTTTAAATCTTCTTTCATATCGAGAACAGCCTGTCTTGATGCATCTGCGTAATTTTCTTCTCCAAACTGACTGTAAGCATCCTGTTTATATGCACAGATGATTCCTCTGGAAGAATTAATGATCGCACCTAATCCATCTTCGTTAAAGAATGGCGCAAGATCCTTTGCCTGACCACCCTGTGCTCCGTATCCTGGAACTAAGATGTATGATTTTGGCATGATCTTTCTTAATACTTCTCCCATCTTAGGATAAGTTGCTCCAACAACGGCACCGATATAGCTGTAAGAATCTCCCATCAGTTCTTCTCCCCAAGAAGCAACTTTCTCGGCTACCATCTCATATAACGGTTTTCCATCGATCTCCTGATCCTGGAATTCTCCGCTGGATGGGTTTGATGTCTTAACTAAGATGAACATTCCCTTCTTCTCTTCTTTACATACTTCCATAAATGGACGGATTCCATCACTTCCAAGATATGGATTAACTGTTACAAAATCTTCACAAAATCCGCTGTATGTCTTGCTTCCCACTGCAACCTTTCCTACATGACCGATCGCATAAGCTTTAGATGTTGATCCAATATCTCCACGTTTGATATCTCCGATGATCACAAGACCTTTGCTCTTTGCATATTCACATGTCTTATTAAATGCAACAAGTCCTGGAACTCCAAATTGTTCATACATAGCAATCTGTGGTTTAACTGCTGGAATCAGATCATAAGTTGCATCAATGATTCCTTTATTATACTGCCAGATTGCCTCTGCTGCTCCTTCTAAAGTCTCACCATATTCAGCAAATGCTGCTTTCTTAATATATTCTGGTACATAATCAAGCATTGGATCTAATCCAACAACAATAGGGGCATCTAATTTTTTAATATTGTTTACTAACTGATTGATCATCGAACTCTCCTTTATATCTTTCTTCTTATATTTCAAAAGATTATACCCTTTCTCATTTATTGATTAAGGTATATTCAATTTATCTTATCACAAAAAGGGAGTTTCGTCTACGAAACTCCCTAAAATCAATTTTAAATTTGTATTACAATTCTTTTGCAAAGGAAAAATCCTGCATAACTTCTATAACTCCTGGACGTTTTAAAAATTCTTCTTCATTTTCCTTGTCACAGATCACAACGATCTGTTCACATCCTGCATCATATGCATTTCGGATTCCAGAATTGGAATCTTCATAAATTCTAATGTCTTTCATATCAATGCCGATCACATCGGCTGCTTTATGAAACATTGCGATCTTATTCTCATATGTTCCATCATCATAAACGATATCTTCTGGCTTGATCCAGCGGTCCAGTCCAAAGGACTCAATAAAGAAATCAATATTTTCTTTGATTGATGCACTAGCAATCGTAAATGGAATATCTTTTTCTTTCAAATGATCAAAAAACTCACATACACCATCTACCAGATGAAATTTTTCCGTATCTTCTTTACAGAATTGACGATAATATTCTTCTTTTTTCTGAGAATATTTTTCTAATTCTTCTTTTGTTGCCTTCCCATCTGTAAAATATAAAATATTTTGTATATTTGGTGTTCCGTTTAGTTTCGTATGTAATTCCTCTAACGTGATTTCTTTTCCTCGTAAGATCTTAGAGATCTCATTCCACGCTTTCACATGTTTATCATTGTCAAAAAATAATGTTCCATTGAAATCAAAAATGATTCCCTGATATTTCATTTCTCATTCCTCCATTGCAATTTTACAGTTCTTTTGTCTTGCTTACTTCGCGATACCAGTCTGTCTTTGAAATTCCTTCTTTATCCATACGTTCTCCGACACCTTTTAAGCAGAATCTTGAAGTACCTTTTTCTCCTGTTCCATTATGAAATATATCATTTTTCCCATCATAATATCTGATAAAACGGCTCTGGTAATAGTTGATTCCAAGATAATCATTGTAAGATGCAGCTTCTTTTAAGATCTCCATATCATCTTTGCTTGCATGAAAGCTTCCGTTGTTTAACTCTACCAAACGATTGATGATCTCCATTGTTTCATCCCTGTATTTCCCAAGGAATGTTGCATCTAACAAGAACTGATTATTTAATACATCTTCATTTTTTGCCGCTTTAACATCTTCGTCTTTCGTTTTATCATAAGGATATTTACTTTCTAACGAATGAACGATACCTATCTTCCCTTCATATCCTGCTTCTTTGTATGCAATAACAGCTTTTGCATGAGCCACCATCATATTGTGCATTAACTGGATCGCACTTGCCATATCATATTGTACACCATTCGGGAAGGTTCCTTCAATATATATATTGGTTGCAACCGCCCAGATCTCGGTGACATGCTCCCACCACTTAAATCCCTGATTTTGAAGTGGAGGCTTCTTGCTCAATGGCTCTACTGAGCCAAGTATCTACAAGCTATATTATGTTAAAAATCCTTGATCTTTCTCTATATTCTTCTTTTTAGGAGCGGCGAGCTTTTTATTGCATAGGGGATTCCATCGGATTTTCCTAGGATAAAAAATCCCGGATCTTTTATTTTGATCCGGGATTGTGTATACTATATACTTTTTTTGTTTTCTTATACATAAATATAATCTGTCATAACTGGCTGCATGCCATTGTCCTCGATCATTTGATAAATCTCATCAACTGATCTTCCATCACTGATTTCGAACTGTTCATCACCTTTTTCTTCTTCCTGACTGTGTCCACCGATTCCAACATTTACTCCTGCTGAAATCTTCGTCGCTGCGATCTGAATGATGTTGTCACGGAATCTTTCACATTCACGTGTTGAGATCGTAATGCTTGCAAATGGCATAAAGATTCGATATGCACAAATGATCTGTAGAAGCTGTGGTTCATGAACATCTTTTGGATTGATCTTATCGTTATTAATGATCGGACGTAATCTAGGACATGAAAATGCGATTTCTGCATGTGGATATTTTTTCTGTAAAAGATATGCATGCATTCCTGTTGCCAGTGCATCTTTTCTAAAATCATCCAATCCTAAGAGAGCAGCAAATCCGACACCTCTCATTCCACCCATGATCGCGCGTTCCTGAGCATTGAGACGGTATGGGAATATTCTCTTTCTTCCACCCAAATGCAGTGTCTTATATTTGTCTGAATTATATGTTTCCTGGAAGACTGTAACAAAATCTGCTCCACATTCATGCAGATATGCATAATCTTTAGAATCCATTGGATATACTTCAAGACCGATCAGTTTAAAATATTTCTTCGCGATCTTACATGCTTCTCCGATATATTCAACACTTGATTTGTTTGGACTTTCTCCAGTCAGGATCAAAACTTCTTCCAATCCTGTCTCTGCGATCGCCTGCATTTCTTTTTCAATCTCTTCTGCATTAAGCTGTGCACGTTTGATCTTGTTGTGGCAATTAAATCCACAGTAAACACAATAATTTTCGCAGTAGTTTGCAATATATAACGGAGTAAAGATCGCTACAGAGTTTCCAAAATGTTTTCTTGTCTCTTTCTGTGCTTTCTGTGCGATTTCTTCCAAAAACGGCAATGCCGCTGGCGATAATAAAGCTTTGAAATTATCAACAGAACAAGTTTCTGCTGCCAATGCTTCTTTGACATCTTTTGCTGTATAAATGTCTGCATCATAGCTGTTCATCTCTGCGATGACACGGTCCATGATATCTGAATCAATCGCTTCCATATCATCCGTATATTTCATATGATCTGTATTCTCATCAATTCTTACACTCATGATTAATCCTCCAAAAATCCTGTTAATGGTGATGATGCGCTAGAACCTTTTTCAATGACTCTTCCAAGTCCTGCCAGATATGCGCTTCTTCCTGCCTCAATTGCTTTCTTAAATGCTTCTGCCATGGCTGGAATATCACCTGCAGTTGCGATTGCTGTATTCGCCATCACTGCAGCTGCACCCATTTCCATTGCTTCACATGCCTGAGATGGTTTTCCGATTCCTGCATCTACAATAATCGGAAGATCGATCTCATCGATCAAAATCTGGATAAAGTCTTTCGTACAGATTCCTTTGTTAGATCCAATTGGAGACCCAAGAGGCATAACTGCAGCTGCCCCAGCATTTACAAGATCTCTGGCTGCATTTAAGTCTGGATACATATATGGCATAACAACAAATCCTTCTTTGGCAAGGATTTCTGTTGCCTTGATCGTTTCATAGTTATCTGGAAGCAGATATTTAGAATCATGAATAACTTCAATCTTAACGAAATCTCCGCATCCTACTTCTCTTGCAAGTCTTGCAATACGAACTGCTTCTTCTGCATTTCTTGCTCCAGATGTATTTGGAAGAAGTGTGACACCTTCTGGAATATAGTCAAGAATATTAGCTGTATCATTTGTGTTCGTTCTTCGAAGTGCTAATGTAATGATCTGTGCTCCTGCATTCTGCACTGCTGCATTGATCAGATCTAAGGAATATTTTCCTGATCCTAAGATAAATCTTGAATCAAATTCATGTCCACCGATGATTAACTTGTCCTGTTTCATGTTATTCTCCTTTATATATGCATAATTTTCTTATCTCTTTGTACCTGTTATCTTCAGATCATCCGCCACCGACAAAGGCTACGATCTCTAATGTGTCACTGTCACTTAAGATCACATTCGCATATTCCCCTTTAGGAACGATTTCTCCATTTCTTTCCACTGCGATTCTCTTATCTGAAAATCCTTCCTGTGTTAAGAAATCAGATAATGCGACAGGGTCTTTTAATGTTTTTGTCTCTCCATTTAATCTCATCTGCTTTCCTCCTTGACTGACTTTCCTTTTATCTTTAAAAGGAACAAAAAAAGGGTCCACAAAGAAGCATCACACCCGAGGTGGTGTGCCCCTTCATGGACCCGATAGTTCAGATTCACTCTTGTTGTAGATTATCATATTGATATTTTTTTGTCAAGTGATTATTGCATTTTGTTTTTTGTGTGATATAATATCTTTGTGCTTTAATCAGCACTTTGACATTTGTTTGAATCCTCTTTGGCATTTTATATGCCAGGGGGATTTTTTATTTCTTGATCGTTATATTTTTATTCCAGATTTAATATTTCAAAAACTTTAACCCTTTCCTTTAACCAATTCAAATATAAACAAAATAAAAAAGCTACAAACCGCATAAATACGAAGTTTGTAGCTTATGACTCCAACGAGAATCGAACTCGTGATTCGACCTTGAGAGGGGAAAAACATTATTTAATATAGGTATATTATATCATATTTAAGCCATTTTTAGCATAAAAATATGTTAAAAATGGCTTGTTTAGTTCATATAATTCACTTATATTGTTTAGCACTTTGTTTAGCACTTTTATTTTGAAATTGCTTTCTTGAATTTCTTCCATCCGGCATTATCTTTTCCTGCCCATGGATCTGGACAATCTTTTCCATTCACATCCCAATGTCTAATCACGCGACTTGCCGAAATATGATATTTCTTCATGTAATATCTTGTCAATGCAACTGCATCTTTATATACATTTTCTGGAACTTTACCAGCACTGTTACACATCTCAATGCTTAAACTATTGGCATTTGTACATTTTTTATAAAACGATCCTGCTCCATTTTTCCGGCTGTAAAATCCACCAACAGACCATGCTACTCTTTTTAATGACACAGATTTATAAACAGTTCCACTACCATCTACAAAACAATGGGCTGATGCATGTCTATTTGCACTCTGGAAGTATTTACAATTATTTAAAGCCGTATCACCTTTGTTTCCAGTAAAGTGAATTACGATATATTTAATGTTGCTCAACGGTCTTGCTGATCCATAGTTACTTTTATGAGCAAATTTATTTTTAAATTTCATGATTTGTTTCTCCTTCCTGATCTGGTAATTCCTCAGTCATATCCTCTAAAAACTTCTGGATAAAATTCTTGATTCTTGTCGGTACTGGAAGTCCACATAAAGTCATATTTTTCAAAATGCTGACCGCTTCATACAATATGAATAAAAGACTGAAAAATTCGCAGATTCCCATTTTGTTAATTCCTAGAATCTGCACATATTGTTCTGGTACAAAACTTAATACATTAACATTCATGATTACGTCAATTGACATCAGTAAACATACTGAAAACAACATTGCTGCTTTTCTGATTGCCCCATCAATTCCTACGCATGAATTAAACTTATGCTCCTTGATTGCTCGCAGTGCTCCAAGTATTGAATCTAATGACACACAAATAAGTAATGCCTTAAAAAGCATATTGTTACTTAATAGAATAATAATTTCTTTCATCATTTTAATCGTCCTTTCTTATCTGGTTTTTTGCATAAAAATAAGACCTATTTCGGTCTTGCTCTGATTTTCACTATGTAGTACCTCTGTCCTTCAACTGTTTATGTGTGTATGTTGCCAATTTCTCGTGTGTATAATTTTTATTAAGATATTCATGTGTAACTATTGTCACTGAAATCTTAACCTTTCCATTAACACTTACTGGATTCGGAGATAATTCAACTTTTTCTATTTTTAGCATTTATCAAATTACCTCCATCTTCTCCCTGTTTTTTATAATTTCATCAGCTATTTTCAATGTTATTTCCAATACATACAACTTACTTTTTTGTGCTGGCTGTATTTTAACATCTATATAATAGCCATGCTTTTCTTCATCCTTTTCAATCTCGCATTCTCCAGAAATCTCTTCTTCTCCATTGTAGATAAGAGAAAATTGAGCTTCTTTCACTGCAAAATATTCATATTTTCCTATAGAATGTACAAAATATTTTACATGCCTGTCTTCTCCTAAAATGAAAGTTATCATCTTCTTTGTACCTCCTACTTACATTTTGGGTACATCCTGTCAAAACATAATTTCCTTTCAACTTTGTCAAACAAGTATCCAGAAAGTGGTAACTGATGCACACAAATATTTTCGCCTTTTACGGTATATAATAATCTTGTTATAAAGCTTTGGTTCCCTGCTTCGTCCTCTGCTATTACTTCGATCACATATTCTCCATCTATATCAAGTGGGACTGGTACATTCCACCAATCCCCTTTGCTATGATCATAATTCACTTCTATGCCATCGACCTTTCCGAATACTCTTTTGACCATACTCATCTCCTAATCTGTAACTTCTACACTGATCACGAATGTTTTTCCACAATCTATTGGATTTGGTGTAATCTTTACGCTCTTGATCGTAGGTGCGGTTGTGTCTAATGTAACTGTACGTGTTACTGTAGTTGTCTTTCCTGCACTATCTTTTGCAACAACTATAATTGTATTCGTACCAGATGTAAGAGTAAGTGTTTTATTGAAGCTTCCATCATTTCCGACTGAAACAGTTTCTGCCGTTTTAGAATTAAGCTTAACTGTAACAGTGACTGGACTTGATGTTACATCATTTGTTGTACCTTTTACTGTGCAAGATGCAACATTTGTCACAAGTTTATCTGCTGGACTTGAAAGTGTTAATGTTGGTGGTACTGTATCAACTTTGAATGATGTTGAACTTGTACCTGCTGCATTTCCATCATAATCACTTGCATCAAGTTTGATTGTGTGACTACCATCAGATAATGCTGTTGCCGGTGTGTATGTACACTGATATCCTCCAGTGATCGCCGTTTTAGCAATTGAATCTCCTGTTATTTTTGTTCCATCAATCGTAATTCCAATCGTTGCCGGATTAACTCCTGAATCTGTATCTGTTACCTTCCAAGTAATCGTTGGTTTATTATTCGTTAAGTATGTTCCAGCTGTCGGTGCTGTTATGGCAATAATAGGTGCAACTTTTTCTTTTACTTGTAAACGTAAAGATGTTCCAAGAGTTGCATCTGCTGCATCTTTTGTTGTTATGTTTCCTGCAACGTCGGTTGCTTTTACTGTTACTCCGTAATAATGTCCGGATTGATTGTACGAGCTCTTAGACGGAGCTGTTACCGTAGCTTCATACTTTCCACTTGTACTGTTAAGTGTTAACGTATACGTTTGACCGTTAATAGTCGCTTGTACTGTTTTTACAGCCATATCTTTTTCTCCTTTTTCTCTGTTTTTACTCAATAGCACAACTAAATTCTGAGATAGCAGGATCAAAGCAATGTGGAGCAAGTTATCAAGGAAGTTATTTCTATCCAGAAACATTTTCTTCCAGTGGAAATAAAATCGGAAAAATATTCGTTTTTTGGGCACGAATAAAAAATTCTTTAGCAATGCCAGCAAATTGGTATAATTTATGCAATTTCGTGGACAAACCAGTAACAGAAATTACTGGTTGGTGTCCATGCAATATATTTGTAGACGGAACCGATCCACGAGATGTTAGTTGTGTTTACCACAATGAGTATGGATTAAGAATTGTAGTTCCTAACGGATGTACAATTCCAAAAGATTCCTGGATAAATATAAATGGATGTCTTTTACTTAAATAATAATTATCATTTAAGTCCAAAAACTCTGATATATTTAACTCCGTGATCAGCAGACAATTTTACAGCCATAGATGTATCGCTTGCATATGTAAAAGACACTATAGATATCGTGCTGTCATCCGAACCATGAGCCACGAAATTATAGGATTTTCCTATTTTTTCGAAAATGGTTCTTGGAACAGTTACAATGCTACGAATATCATCATCACTAGCACCGAACGCAAATACGATAAATTTGTAATCACTTAGTTTTCGGTTATTATAATGATTAATTACTTGGCTTGTTGTTGTAACAGAAGTTCCTACTATGATTGTATCATAATCAGAATTTAGTTGTGCTATTGATATTTAATTTTTCATTTTCTAAAACAAATACATGGCGATCTGCTTCTGAATTTAATTTTTTGCATAAAAATAAAATCTCCTTCCCTTTTAAGCAGATTTAATAGTTTATATATTAGATTGATTATTATTTTTTAAGCTGCATAACGAATATATTCATATTCAATCATATCGTCCGAAGCATCATAGTATGTACTGGCAGTCATATTAATGTCTGCATGGCCTAACAAGATCGCAACATCCTGAAGTGGCATGCCTCGCTTAATCAATTGCGTACATAACGTCCGTCGGAATTTATGCGGATGTGCATATACATTACATGATTTTCCTAAATTTCTTACAATTCGCTCGATTCCGTCTTTTCTTAATTGACCATATGGATACCTCTTAGAAACAAAAAGTGAAATGTTATTATCTTTTCTGATTTCTAAATATCTATTCAGATAAATCATTGCCTGATCTGATATAAACACTGTTCGCTCTTTATCTCCTTTACCAATGATCCGCACTTTCTTTCGAATAAAATCTATATCGTTTAGCTTTATACTGCTTAATTCTGAGACACGACAACCTGTGGATGCTAACATCTCTATCAACGCCCGATCACGAATATCCGTACATGCTATACGCATACGTTCCATTTCATCAGCTGTAAACGCCTTCTTCTTTTTCTTTGTTACTTTGATTTTCTTAATTTTTCGAGTTGGATCTTTGTCAATGTACTCCTCATCAGCCAGCCAACTAAAAAACGAGGATATTGCTGATCGCTTATTGTTTAATGATAAATTCGATATGCCTCTGCTTTGCTTATACGCATATAGAAATCCCCTAATATCGGTTGCATCTATGTCTTTTGCTTCTTTGGCAGTGAAATAATCTACAAACTGTGTTAGATGTAAATTATACTGTTCAATCGTTCTGTTGGATTTATTTTCTACAATCAGCGTTGCAAGGAACGTATCTTTTAGCTTCCTTAAACTGTCATTGTATTCCGTCAATTCCGTCGATTCTTTCTTAATCTGTACATCTCGGAACTCTTCTACCAACACATTTTCAAGATAATCTAGCTCTTTTTTCTTGATTCTATTGCCCATTTTGATTAGCACGTTACTTATAATTCTGTCACGCATAATACTTTCTCCTTTGTGTGTTATGTGTGCATTATACTCTTTTCCGCTGCGGAGGATTCGTAGACTTCCGCAGCTAAATTCTGATATGGAAAGAACTAAAAATATTGTTTTTCAATCGTGCGGTAGTGGCACGAGTATTTCTGTTGCTATGAAGAATCGAAATGCTATAAATAAAACCTGTGATAAAATGCCGTTATTTGTTATTGGAAACGGAAACGGAATACCAATGTGTGCAATCATTCTAATCAATATTTCAGGTGCAAATATAAGCGTTGATCAAGTTACAAATCTTACTGGTTATAACTTAAATTGTTCAGCAAGTGGGGATTCGTTCAATATATATAATCTTCCTAATTGGGGTTATTTCATGGTCATAGCTCCACCAGGAGTTTATTTAGATCAGTCCAACAACGTAATTTAAATAAATTGCACCGAACTTGCAGGTGCTACTATATTTGCAATAACTACACCATTACTTATGCTTGTTGCACATCTAACAGTTAATTTATTTCCGTTCACTGATATGTATCCCGAATTTCCAATTGGCGTCCAATTCTGATCTAAAATCTCACATGGGGCAAATAAACTACATGTAAAATTTACGCCATTCGGAAGTTTATACGTGTTATCTGTATTCCCCCCAGTTAGATTTGCACCAAAAAATGCAGATACTATTACAATATCTTTGTTTCTTTTTACATATAAATTTGGTGATGATCGCTCTTCGAATACAGAATCAGAATTTAACTGCGCAATATCCTTCGCATTTGCTTTCATCTGCTTATCAATAATATCCATGTTGTCATTCTGCACCCCAATATCATAAAAATCAGATCCTTCTGGTTTCGTCAGTCCATAATTTGTTGTCGTTGTTGCCATCTTACTCTCCTTTCAATACAGTATTTCTAACCTGTTCGTTTGTATATGTGTGTAAATAATCATGTGTAAATCCATGTAATGTATCATGTTGGTTATATCTTAATCCAATATCTATCGTCATATTCAGTGGCACAATCTCTTCTAATAGTTGCTCGAAATCGTTATACATTTGCTTTCTTGTTAACTCTACCAGACATTTTAATTCCATTGTTTCTGGTAAAATTACCAAGGTATAGTTCCCATTGCCTAGCAAATTATCAAGTCTGTTTATAAGATCTTGATTCGTATATGGGCAGTCATCATACCACTTTGTCAGCACTCTGAATTTTCGATCTTCTAAGCTATCTGTATCCTGTGGCTGTATTTTTAAGATTTTTTCGCGCCGTGCAATTCCATATTCTGTAGAAGTTCGGATACAGGTGTCAAGATCTCTATCTCTTATTTCATTTTCTAATTGCTGTCCAACTTTTTCTTCTGCATCATAGATTGCTTTTATTTCTTCTATATTTTCAATCACAGGAGGAATATTTAGCTGCATGATACCGCCCCCTTAACCGGAATAACATTTTCTTGCAACGTAATATTTTCTGTTCCACCATTTAACAATATATTACTTACATCTGTAATTCCTTCTACATTATAGATAGCGTTTTCAATACCTGCTCGTCTCACGATTATAGAATCACTGTTTATCCAATTCTTTCTCAGCGATAGCAGATATTCTTCTACCGCATTTTCGACTTGCGTTTTTAAGCCTTCCGCAGAATATCCAGTATCATATGTAGCAACTGCAGATACATTAACTATATATTCTGTCACAGTTGTGATCGATACAGAATGTCCAATTGGAGCAATCCCAATTCCTTCTCCTGTTTGTTCTATTGGATCAACCTGCGTCTGCACGTCATTGATCAGCTTGCTTTCTGCTTTTCTATATTCGTCTGATATAATCACAATTGGTATGATTGTTCCTTTCCGTCGATATGGTTTGACTCCTCCAACACCATCAATTGCGCCTATTCTTTCTTTATAATATGCACGATTTCCACCGAACGCCTGAATGCCAAACGAATCCATGATTCTCATGCGGTAAGATTCCTCGTCTTCCTCGTCTTTTCCTTCTACCAGAAGCTTGGTTAATGCCGCATCTTCCAGACCATCAATATCATCCAAACACATCAGATCCCCTAACCATCCATTCGCTGCGATTCCAGGATCTTCACATTCTAGTCTGTACTTATGTTCTTCTTCATTGATCACGTCTGTTACAATATAGTTATAGTCATCTCCTGAAAATTCAGTTCCAATCGGCACCGAAACATTAAATACTCCTTCAAATTCTGCCGCAGTAGCTTCTTCTATGTATGTCCTTCTTTCTTGTCCAAACTGTACTAAATGATCAAGATCAGCTGTATCAGCATATTGGTTATCTGTTAATGCTGCAAGTTCTACATACACCTCTTCCAATCTTGCTGCCTGCTTTACACAGGAATGATAAATCAGTGATCCCTCACTTGTATCCAAGCCATCCGGCATATCTTCCATCATACTTACCATGATATTTTCAAAGGTCATGTCCTCATACATCCGATTCCACCTCCTCACTTCCATAATCCGTTAATAATGTAAATTTAATGTGTAGTGTTTCATCTACTTTTTCGATCTCCAAGTTCTCAATTCCATTAACATATTGATTCACTTCGAGACATTCTGTCAGCATCCTGTTTACTTCAGATTTCACATACTCATCAGAATATGTTCCTCCGATCAGATTTACCATTTCATTTCCATATTCCCATGAATACTGAATATATTTATATCTTACAATCTTAATTGCCAGATACGCCCACACTGCAATAGCTCTTGCACCTTCTGCAATTTTTCCTGTCAATTTTCCAGTAGTGAAATCTATATCAAATTCTCTTGGATAATATTCTTCTTCCTCTTCTTCATTGATAAGTTCTTCTGTCTCTTCTTCAAATGGAAACCTTATGTATTCACCACCTTGCATATAATTATGTATTTATCGTCACTGATCTGGTACACCAGAACCATGTCTCCATCATTAAGGACTAAACCATCTGCTATGTAATAGTCTTCTGGATCAAGCTTTAATTCATTGCATAGCACTTGGTCTTGTACCACCCTTGCCATCTGCAATCCTGTATTATTTCCTTTTTTACCTTGATGCTGCATGATCTTTAACAGCCTCTCATAACTATTCACTAAAGAACTCTCCTTCCTTGTTGCCAGTGTTTCACGTAATATGAATCATTCAGATTACTGACTTTTACACCGCCACTGCTTGAACAGTGCACAAACTTTCCCGATCCGGCATAAATGCCGACATGAGAAGCTCCTGCTTTGTATGTTCCTTGAAAAATAACCAGATCGCCTTTTTTCAAATTCTTTTTTTGTACTTTCGTTCCTTTTTGTGATTGTGCTAACGCTGTTCTTCCGATATTTTTACCTGCCGTGGTTCTGAATACATAAGATGTAAACCCAGAGCAATCGGATTTCCCTGACTGTGGAGATGATGCACCATAGACATATTTTACTTCTCCTATAAAACTTTTTGCTTTCTTTATAACCTTATCTGCTTTTGTATTACTTGCAGATGTTTGCTTGTATCCGGTACCATTGCCTATAATTGCGTATCCGGTACGTTTTCCAAAACGGTTACATTGAGCTTTTGTTTTCATTAGCAGGTCAAAGTGATAAACACCATTCACAACTTTGATTGCACCGCCACGATCATTGACTCGATGAACCTTCTTGTCTCTGCTTGTCTTTGTTCCAAGTACCTGTATTTCATTTCCATACTTTATACTAGATGGTGCTGCACATGTGTATTTGCTTGGGTCCAGTTTCTTTCCCTTGCAATCGTAATAACCGCCCTCCATCTTATTTGATGCTGGATAATATGCTGTAAATAATGCCTTTACTCTTTTCCCATTTAATATACCTGTACTTTTAGTTGCTGAAACATTTGATTCTGCATCATCTTCTTCTGTTTCCATGACATTCTTAAATGCAAGCTCAAGAGTCATCATATAAGTTCCATTCTCAAATACATGCGAATCATTCTCAATCCAGAACTTTCCACACAATCCAGAATCAACATCATTGATCTTGATTCCATATCCTGCTTTGCATCTGATATCTCCAATAGCTGTCAATGATGCGCTGGTATCCAGACCCAACAATGTATTTTCAGCCTCTTTCTTTCCATTGCCACTATCAACAGTGACGGAATCCTGAAATGTTCCATATGCTTTCATCCAATTTTTATTGGAAACTGTTCCAATTCTTTTATTCTTGGAATTATAAATTGCAACCTTATTTACCATGCTGTCTGTTGACTGCTCGTAGGAGCTCTCTGTGACACCCTCTTTTTGATCTAATGTTACATTTAACATTGATCCCTTCTTTATAACAGATAATTTATCTCCATCCATGATCAGCTGATAACTTGTGCCTGTTTTTTTATACGCTTTAGAATATGCAGCAAGAATCATGTTGTAATATTCCTTGTCTTGGAACAATAGTTTCTTGATCTTCATATTCGTTTTTGCAATACTTTTTGTTTTTATCTTTAAGTCTTTGCAGATTAATTGTGTGATCTGCTCCGGCTTCTTTTTCTTAAATTTATAGGTTCCTTTGCTCCGGATCAGATATAACATATAATCTTGCGCTGTATATGTAATTGTTCCGGCTTCCCCTTTTCTTTCTCTCTTTGTCAGTTTTCCATGGAATAGTTTGTCATTTCCATTATAGAAACATATGAGATCACCCAATTTAATGTCTGGCGTTTTAAAGTGTGTATCTCCTGCTGGATTCACTACACTAAATTCCAGTGATCTGGCAGATGAATAAGCACTTCCAGACCAGGTAATTGAACTGACCGTACTGGTAATATCATTTCCCTTCCATTCAACTTTTAAATTTAAACTCATTTCTCGATCACCAACTTTGTGCCTGCATAAATATATCTTCCATTACTGCTTGATCTTCTTTTATGTTTCTTTGCTGCACTTTCGATCACTTTTTTATTTTTTGTATAGATTTTCTTCCAGTTTGAAGAACTTCCTGTTTTCTTTTTTGCGATCTTACGCAACGTATCTCCTTTTTTTACAGTATAAGATGTTGTTTTTACACTTTTACTGTTTCTTTTTTTACTACTGTTCTTCTTTTTTACTTTCTTTCCATTTGACGTTTTCTTTTTTTCTGTCGCATATGTTACCGCAATATATTCTTTCAAATTCAAAGTAAATGCGATATCTCCTGTGCTGTCATCTTTTCCATATTCAAGACTTTCGATCGACACCGTTTTATTAAAATCAACGTCTCCTGTCATAACAAAAGTGGGAGTCACTTTCTCATACTCCCACTTTTTGATTTTATTAATATAGTTTATTGGATTTGTATCAAATCCTTTATATTGGCAAAAGGGATATTCTTGCGCTGGAAAGAAAGAACTTATTTCAATCGTTTCTAAATTTCTGTCTCCAAGAATATTTATTTCGCCTTTCTTGTGTACAGTTTCAGTTGTATTCTGTACAGATGTTCCTATCTTATAGGAAGATGGCAATACCGGAAACCGGATCTTGTCATTTCCATTATTTAACCAAATTTCCCTTCCATTCTCCTTTTATGCCGGTATTGCTTCTAATTTCTCTGCAAGTTTTTCTGCTATTTTATCAATATCTGCTTCTTCTCTCACGATGATCGTATCTGCAAATTTTTCAATCTTATAAGTCTTATTTCCCTGATTTCTTGCCATCTGCACTGACTTATCATGTGGATATACACGCGTCCCTCTCGGAAGATCTATGATCTCTCCGCCTTTTTCGTGAACTTGAGCAATACCACCACTCCAATTGTCTGTACCTCTTGCCAGCATTGGAATCTTTGGAAGATTAATACCTTTGCCACCAAGTTTCGGAACCCAACTTGGAATTTTTATTCCATTCAATCCAGAAATCACGGAGTTTACAAGCCCGATCACCTGATTTAAAGGACGTTTTGCAAATCCAACAAGTGCCTCAAATGCTCCTTTGAATATTGTTTTTACACCAGTCCATGCCTTTTTCCAGTTTCCTGTAAATACGCCTTCCAAAAATGTTATTATGCCACTAAATGCTGTTGTAACTCCATGAATTATGTCCAGTGTTGATTTAAGCCATCCTGATGCTCTGGCTACAATAAATTTAAATGTAGCTCCAAATACAAGTTTAAATGCTCCAGCAACAAATGTTGCAACTGGTCTTAAAAATTTAACAACCGCAGCTCCTGCTCTTCCTATTTTCCCAAAAGAACTAGCTGCCATTGTTCCAATCTGGCGCACTGTCTTTCCAAGCTTTTGAGTATCAACCCCTGCATCATTCATCGCCTTTACAACTGCCTTTTGCATTTTTCTTGCTCCGGCGGTTATTTTATCCCAGTTTTTATATACCAGCACCGCTGCAACAGCGATTGCCACCAATACCAAGGCAATCTTTCCTCCAGGTCCTAAGAAAGCAGCTATACTTTCTGCTTGTGAGAACTTCCCATACAGCGTGACCATTCTTCCTGCAAGACTTCCTATTCCTGTTGTAAGTGTTCCAATAATTTTTATTACCGGACCTACTGCTGCAACAGTCAGTGCCATTCTTACGATAAATTTTTGCGTTTCGGGATTCAGCTTTGAAAATTTCTTTGCAAAATCAGCAAGTTTTGTTGCACCTGTAGTAATTGATGGCGCAACAACTTTCAATACAGAGCTTCCAAAGACCGTCAATGAATTTTTTGCTGAATTGATTGCTTTTCTTATGTCACTCGTTGACGTTTTCATATCTTTCAGGGCTTTTTCTGTTGCTCCTGATGCCTGATTCATTTTCTTTGTCTTCTCTCGAAATGTATCATATTGTGACCCAGTCAATGCGATCGCCGCTGTTAATGCTCTGGAATTACTGAACAGCTTTGCCATTTTATCTGACTGTCCGCCTGTTTCCTTTTGCAAGATTTTTAGTACTCCAGACATTCCTTCTGATTTGATCATAGCCTGTCCATTTTGATATCCATATTTCTGCATTAATTTCGACATGGAATCCGTTGGTTTCAATAAACCAGTAAACAACCCTTTCATCTGCGTGGTGACTTCCGCTGTATTTCCTGTCACACCTGTCAGGGTTGCCATACTTCCAAACAATTCCTGATATGATACATTCAACGATTTTCCAAGTGGAAACAGAGGCTGCATACTTGATGCCAGCTCCTTGTATGTCGTAACACCTAACTTCTGGGTCATAAAAGCCATGTCACTGATTGATTGTGCCGTCTTGACATTCACACTGTCATAGCCTTTCATTCCAGAACTGATCAATGCTACTGATTCTGCTACGGAAGCACCTCCACCTTTAGCAGCTCTTGCTGATATTGAAAAGATATCCTGTGTTTTCTTCCCGAGATCTCCGATGGAACTGATCGTCTGATATACACCTTTTGATACTGTTCCTAATGCAATTCCTGTATCATTCGACACCTGAATCGCTGTATCCTTGTACTTTTGCAGATGCTCTTTGTTATCCAAAAGCGTATTGACCTGACCCATATCTTTTTCAAATGTATCAGCCATCTTTCCAGTTGCTCCAAGTGTTGCAAGAATCGGAGCTGTTACATTTTTCGTCAGAGATGAGCCAAAACTGGACATACTCTTTCCAACACTCTTAATCTGGTTCGCTTGCCGTTTCATGTAGCCAACCTGATGCTGTGTCTGCTCTGCAGCTTTTTTCAATGGTTCGGTATACTTATCTATCAGTCGTAGTGTTGCATCAACTACTTTGCTCCTTGTACAATTCCTCTCTTTCCTGGCATTCCTGTCTTATAAATGCTCTCAGCATTGCTCTCTCATTTGGTCCAAGATCATAGTATTGCGACGGAGTCATATTATGATCGCGAAAGAGGAGATATGCCATTTGTATATCTCCTCTTTCGTGAATTAGTTTTTTAGTTCTTCGTCATCGACAACATCTGGACTTGATAAATTAGCAATTTCTGTTGCGATCTCCGGCACTTCTGTTTTAAACAGAATTTTCGCAAGATCAGAGGCATTGATTGCTCCAAAATGTTCTTGCAATTCTTTGCTTTTAAGATCTGGATTGATCACGCCTTCTGCAACTGTCATTAAATTTGCTGCATATCCCTGCTGAAAATTATAATTTCCTGCCTTATCAAGCGGCAATGTCTGCAATTCCATCAGACGCTCCGCATCAATTTCCTGAATTGTGATCGTTGGATCACCAACCAACTGCTGCATATTTCCTGATTTATAAGTTCCTGTTTTACTATTTCGAACATCTTTCTTGTCAAGCTGTAATAATTTCTCTACTAAATTCATCTTATCCTCCTAAATTAAGTCGATTGGTTCTGCATCAGCAAACGTAAATGGGTAGGATTCTTCGCCTAACTTGTTTGCTTCCCAATCTGCCAGTGTAAGCTCATCGAAACTAACTCCTGTAATTTTGACTCTTTCTGTTCCAAGTGATGCCGGATCTTTCAATGCTGTTATGATCGTAATATCCGGCATGATCCCTTTTTTAATATCTGCAAGCAACAGTTTGATCATATAAGAAGAAATTTTATTCATTTTTAATGTTCCAGTTCCTTCTAACTGTGTAATCTTCTGCCCTTTGCTTAACGTATTTGTCTGTACAACATCACTTTTTGTAATCTTATACTTTGCTTGTAGCGCCGTAGATTCCGCCATGTACTGATCATTTAACCATACATTTCCGAATGTTCCATTTATGACATGATCTGGTTTATAATTATCCCTTTGTTACCTCCTGAATATCTTTGTCAGACTCTGACAAACCTTTAAATGCTGATTTCTAACGTTACATCTTCGATTGCATCATTCATTTTGATATTTGCAACTAAATATACTTTATCTCCTGTATTTGCTTTCTTAATATCATCACTACTCATATCTGTAGTATCCACACCATTTTGTTCAAGATATTGTTTGTTTCCATTAATATCAATTTCTACTGTTGCAGATTCTAAGACATTCTGTAATACAAGATCATCCATATATCCCTGAATTGCAGAGATCAAAAGGCATTTATTATCATAAGTATTGACCTTTTTCCCAATCCACTCATTTCTGATCGTGCTTCTCAGATCACTCTTGATGGTGTCCATAATATCGACCAGCTTAATCTTTTTATACTGATCTCCTTTTTCATCGGTCTTTGTTGTAAATGAATTAACTGCACGTGCAACTCTGACTTCTCCGTCTTCATAAAACAGGATCAGTTTTCCTGCATCAATTGCTGAATCCATCTCTTTTTTGGACATTCGTGTACAATCTGTCGCTTCTGGCAGCACTGCATATGTTGCACTTTCTGTAATCTGTGTTCCTGCAAACAATCCTGCCATTCTGGCACAAAACTGCTCTGCAGTGTATGACTTATCAACAATTGATACACTTTCTGTTGAAAAGTTTATGACTGCTTCATTATCCGCTGCATTTTCTGGTAAAACAGCTTTAATATTTTTTCCAATTTCTCGCTGTTCCTTTACCCAGCTGACAACTTTCGATGCTACTGTCTCTGTCTGTGTGCTGACTGCTGCATAACTTACATTTTCATCTGCCAATGCATTTAATGCATCATCAATCTCTGCATGATCTGCTCCTGAAAATGCAACAACCAACTTTTTCGGCTTGACCGTGTTCCCAATCAGTGCCATCTCAATCTGTTCTTTGTACTTTAACCCAGCACTTGGAATATTATCTCCTGGTGCAATCTTTAAAATCCTGTCATTGTTTGTTCCAGGAATGATCAGACCTACGTTTTTGCTTCCAGATCTTTCGATCACTGTCTTTGCTTTTTCAATAAAGGTTATATTAATGCTGCATGTTCCCCTTTGTTATCATCTCCTTCATATTAACTTCCTGCATCATCTGCTCTATTGCTGCCTGTCGGCAGTCTTCTAAAAATTCAACTTTGAAAACAAATTGTATGATATTATGAGTCTGTCCGGTGTATTGAATCTCTGGTTCTTCCACAAATATCTTCCGATCTTCCACTTCCAAATGATCACCTAATTTGTCTCTTATCTTTTCTATGATTTCAAGCTGTTCGGCATCATTTTTCTTATACTGTAAAAACGTCGTTTCAAACATATAACTTGATCGTGTGATACTTGCTGTTTCCCTCTGTTTAAATATCAGAGGAATCATCTGAACAAATAAGGAAGGCGTTTCATAACCTTCCTCTACTTCATTGCTATAAATTCTCATACCCGGAACTGCTTCACGCAAAACCTTGATATAACTTGCTTTCAGTTCTTTGATTGGTATCATTTTTCAATTTCCTCATGAATCTTTTCCAGCATTTTTTCAGCTCTCTTTGCATGTTCTTGATGCCACCTCTCGATCACTGGTTCTTTGATTCTGCGCCCAGCAACAAATCCAACGGTCTTCCCACCGCCTTGAACTTTCTTTCCGTTCCGGCTGACAACTGTTACCATTTCATGACCATTATTAACCAGATGAAAATGCGCACCTTTCTTGCTGCCCTCTGCATAGAAATCTGTTTCCATATTAGATTTGTTTCCTCTAATTGCCGAAAATCGAAAGCCTCGTACAAGATTTCCTGTATGCTTATCCACTGCACTCCATGTCTCACGGATCATATCTTTTTTAAAATCTCTTTGTTCTCTTTTTAGGCCTGTCTCTGCAAGATCTGGATACTTGCTGACTGCATTTTCTAATCCATCAACCAGATCATCCAATCCGTCAAATTCCAATCCATCCATGATCTGCTCCTTTTTTCTTATACTCTGTACACTGAATCTCAAGCATTACCTGCTCTTCTTCAATATCAGCTACATGCTTCACTTCCAGTTTCTTTCCGTGATACATAAGGATCGTATCTGGATGTATGTCCTTCCTGTATCTTGTATAAATGATATAAGATACCTCTGGAGACAGCTTCAAAGCATCATAATATTCACCGCCACGCACAGATTTTACGGTTGCCCATATCCTTTTTCCTTTTTCATAGGTCATGATATCCTGTCCCATATCATCCTGTGTTGTTCTTGGTGTACATATGTATATTTTCTTATTCATCTTTCCGATGTTGATCTCTTTCATAACCAATTCTCCGCATACTGATAAATAATGCTGTCCACTACCTTATTTACATTGCTTTTTTCGACATACAACCGACGATTATCATACATATCCTGTGTGAGTACCAATACTGCGATCGTAATATCTTCGTATGCATCAATCTGTTCGTCATCAAGACCTGTCTGCCCTCTGATAAAACTTTTCGCTGCATCCAGACAGGTTTGAGCAAATTTGATATCGTCATCATCTGGTTCATCTAGTTTCAGATAATTCACAAGATAATCTTCGTCAATTTCGCTCACTCTCATCTGACTCACCGCCTTCCTGTTCATCCAGGATCTCTATCAATCCCATTTTTAACAGATCGGAGATCACGGGATCATTTTCAATCTCCCGTGTCTCATCTTTGTCCATCTTTATAGATCCATAAAAATCAGCTTTTGCTCTCACTTTCATCTGTTACTCCGCAGCCATAACCATTTTTGCAATCTTCTGCTCATTTTCGACTTTGGAATCCATTTCCATCCATCCAACAATTCCTGTTGCATGCTGTGTCATGTATTTTTCTCGTAACACCGCAATCTCAAGATCTTCTGCAATCTTTACAGCAAGTCCTGACATATCTCCATAATAGATTGCTGTTACTGATGCTGCCAGCTCTGGCATATTATCAGAACAGTACACTGGTTTTCCTAGCAGAACTTTTCCAAATGGTGCATTAACATCATCCTGTAACAGATATCTTCCATTCTGATCTTTTAATTTACGGATTGCTGTTCTTGTTTTGGAGTTCATGATCCAGATCGCATCTGTCTGGAATGCATCTTTAATAGAATCCTGAAGATCAATCAGTTCATCTGCTTTGATCGCTGTTGCTTTCTCTGCTGTTGTAGTAAGCACTACACCTTTCAGACCTTCAATCTTGTTATCTGTGCCGATTAAAAGTTCTTTTTCAACGAATCGTGATACGTTATATGCCATCTGATCAATGACAAAAGATACGATGTCAAACTGTGAATTATTGATCAGTGAGTTAGATACAAGTGATAACACTCCTGATAAGAATCCTTTTAAAGATATTGTTGTAAATTTCCCTGCTTTTGCTTCCAGTTCTGTAAATTCATCATGATATGCCATTGTGATATCATCTGAATCTGCTGGATACTTCGGAATTTCCAGATCACCCTTTACATTGTATTTTGTTGTCTTTTCAAGAATTGGAGAAATATCATACACCTTTTTAATGATCTTATTCGCGATCGTTTTCGGAATCACTGCCCCATTATCTGTTTTTGTAATGTTTGCAGCACGATGTTCATCCGTGACCACTCCTCTGAGGTAATCTGCAAAGGCTTTTTCTTCCTCTTCTGCTCTTTTCTCTTCTTCTTTTTCTGGATCTGGATCAATCTCTGGATCTTCTCTTTCCCCGCGTTCCTCAATATTCTTTTTCATATCTTCAAGGATATGAATGGTTTTATCAATTCTCTTAATCTCATCATTGAGTGTTTCCGCACGTTTTTCTTCATCATCTGTAATAGCTCTTTCTTCTGCTTTCAAAGTGGCATATAAAAGTTTTAACTCTTCCACTTTTTCTGCTCTGTTTTCTCTTAATGCTTTAATGTTATCCTTTTCTTTACCCTCTCCGGCAAAAAACTGGATATTCATTTTCATACGTCTGCTGTTTACTCTTGTAATCTTCCTTAAATATTACCTCCGGCTTCTTCGATCATCTTCTTGATCTTTGCTCTGCTTTTTTCTGCATCGTTTTCATGTTTCTTATTACTTATATAGTCAAGATCATCTTCCTGGGCTCTGACTTCGATTTCATCCTCACCTTCTGCTCTGGCTTCAATCGTAGTCGAATTATACCAAGGTTTCATCTTGTTATCGATAATTGATACTTCTGTCAGCTCAAGATCTGAGATCTTTCGGATACTCATCCCATTTTCTTCTGCACGTTCTTCTCTTGGTTTTCTGAAACCAAAAGACCAACCTCTTAATCTTTTTTCCTCTGCTGCCTTCACAGTTTCTGAATCTGTTACTTCTGCACGTGCCTTTAATCCGATCACATCCTCTTTCAGTGACAGATTACTCTTTGTTCCACCGATTTCTCTGCGGTGATCAAGACATAATTTAATTTCTTCTGCCTTTTTTGTTGCTCGCTGGAACACTCCCGGCTGAATCTCCTCAAGAAAATAGCCGCCTTTTCCGTCTGGAATCGGTCTCGATCTTCGATTCGTCACATTCACATAGCCTTCAATAATGACAGACTTTTTTCCATCTTTTCCAGCTCTTACTTCAACTCTCCTTCTTCATTACCTCCTTCTCCTAATTTGTGCATCTGATTCGTGTTTGGTACATATAGCATCTGAGTCTTTGGATCATATAAAACATCTTGAAGTCCTAACTTGATCATATTCATACCAAGCGGTTCCATGTTTTCACGTTCTCTTACCTCATCTACCTGTAACCATCCACTATCTGTTGCTGTCTTATATGCATTGTAACGTTTATCAATATCTCCTTTTGTCAATTCATACATATCCGGAGCAAAAAAATACTGCCCTTTTTCTGATTCGAGCAGTAATACTTTATTGATCGCTGTCATAAATTCATCCAACAGATTCGTGACACAATACTTGATAAATTTCTTGTCATCTTCCTCATTTCCGCCACCCGACAACATCGTTGAAGGAATACCAAGCATCTTGCAGCACTCATTGCTGTTTGTCTGTTTATTCTCATTCAACTGCATTTCCACCGATGTGTTGGAAGATTCCTGAAATTCCAATCCATTATTCAGTACAACGACATTTTCTGTATTATTCTGGTACAGTTTCTTAAATGCTGCCTTGATACTATCTAATGCTTTCTGTGTCAGCGATCTTGGTGATTTTATAAAACCTTTTTTATTTCCACCAGTCTTCACAAGAGTTTCTTCATACTTCATGTTGTTGTACATGATAGAAATCAAGGTTTTATTTGTTTCAATGATACTGTGTCCTTTCACTCCGTCTGTTGTATTCCGAAGCAGTGTAATAAAATCCTCAGGAAAATAAGATTTTCCCTGTACCAGGATCACATATCTCTTAAAAATCACATCCGGATCTTTTGCAGTTCCAACATTCCTTTGATCCACATAATGTAAAGATCTGATTTTAAGTCCCTCTCGATTCACATAACAATAGCCGCCTTTACCAAGGAAATAGTCTCGAAACAATGCCTGTTTCATTTCTTTTGCATCCAATGTATCACCTGTATCTTCATTTAACAGGCTGACTCTGTGATCATTTTCAATTTCCTCAACACGTTTTCCATTCCTTTTGTATAAACGTATTGGAACATTAGCAGCTGTTTTTACGATCAGATCAAGATTTCCTTGAATTGCCGGAATCTCTTCTGCCATTTCTCGCGTGATATTCTTCCTCCCGAGATATGTACTGATCAATAAATCATCACAATCATTTTCATTCTTTTCTTTATTGTCCTGTTCCGGCTCTGCTCTTTCTCGTTTCTTAAAAAATGCCATTTTCTTTCCTTCCTATGCTGTCTGTACAGAGAAATCATCCACTCCATACAACATATATTGCTGTAATAAGTACATAGCATTGATAAGACTCACTACCATATCTACTTTTCCAGCAGATTTTTTCTTGTTTACATATTTATTTAAATTTGTGTCTTCGGTACATCTGGCGTTCTGGAAGTTAATCTCAAGTAATCTGTTCGAATTGTAAACAAATTCTTTGGATAAAATCTTTTCTTTCAGCAATTTGGTTGGTGCATGAAGCACTGAACTGTGCTGCTTGATCTCAACACATTCATATCCTGCTGCTTCAAACTTCTGTACGGATGAAATTGCATTCCACTTATCGTATCCGATCTGCATGATCGTCACTCCATATTCTTCTTCCAGAGTCATGATTATATTTTCAATAATTCTGTAATTTATGACCTCATCACCGCATGCGATGCAGTCACCATGATCGATGCAGCGTTTATAATTTACGTGCTCTTTATTTGTTTTATACTCAACCCTTCCATCTGGTAAGAATCCAAGCACTTTCGTATAAATGATTCCATCTTCTTCTGTAACCATCGCAACTGCCGTATTATCCTCAGACAGAGATAAATCCAGTCCGATCCAGACTTTTCTGCCTTGCCACCACTCTTTTTCTATCTCATCCCGACATAATTTAACTTTCTGGATGTCAATATAACCTTCAACTCCAAGACCTTTATATCGAATATTATTATGTTTACATAAGTAATTTTCTCTCTTGTTTTCATACAAGATCGCTGCGGTTCTTTTCTTTATGATATTCTTATAAACCGCCCTTTTCTCCACTGCGATCGGATTAGACTGATAAATACAGCGGTCATCCTTCTGCCATGTTTCTCCTGTTTTCAACTCATCATCCGGCTCGTAAAGCAGAGAAAAATATGTACCAACGTCCTCAGACTCAAGTACTCCATCTAATAATTTTTTCGCAATATCCACCTCATCAATGAATACATTGTCATCGTTTGGGTACTGCGTGCTTATGACCATTCCAAGATTGTTAATGATCTCAATCTGAGATGATCGCATTGCTTCCAACGGATACGAATCCATTCCACCAGCTTCATCAGCAACGAATGCATTCGCCAATCTGGAATCCAAGTTGTCATTACTATATGCCAGCGGTGTAAAATCACTTTCGTTAATATTGCAAGTTACTTCACTTCTTAAAATCTTAAATGCTGGATCTTCCTCATCCATCAATAAAGGACTGCTTTTCAGAATCTTTCGAACTGCAAGTTTTACCTCAGAAGACTGTGCCAGCGTTGGAGCAACAGAAAAATATCTGCCAAATCCAACACCTGTCAGCATCAATAAGATTATGATCACCGCGCAATAAAATGTTTTATGGTTTTTACGCGATATCTCTAACAGAGCTGTCGTGTAATATCTGATCTTGCAAGATGAAAAATTAACTTTGTTATCATCATAGATCTCACTTCCTTCTCTCCACATCGTGCAAAGTGTCGCTGTGATCAGCAACCATGCATAATCTTCCATTGCATCATAAATGCTGCAATGCACATCTGGATGGATCATCAGCTTTAACAAGTTACATATCTTCTCAAATTCTTTTTCGTCTACATAAGCATCCTCATTATAGTCATCAACAATATCCATCCATTGTTGAGCTTGTACCTTAACATAATGCGGTACCATTCCTTCCGTTTCTGAAACTGCCCATTTTGCATACTTGTATGCTCTCCCATCACGAACCATTATTCAATGCCGCCAAAAGAGGATTCTCTTTCTTTTCAGTTTTCTTCGGAACGGACCTTAATGCGGATGCAATCGTCATAATATTTTCTTTTTCAATATCAAGAAGCATTTTTCTCTTTGTCTGCACCTGTTTATCCAGGGAGATTAGATTCTTTTGCATTCCTAACTCCAGATTGTAGTATTCTTTGATCGTCATTTCTTCCTCATCAATCATCTTCTGATAATTCTCCTGAAGATCAAGCAACTGCTTATAAATCGCTTCTCTTTTCTCTTCAAAATCTTTACATTCTGCATATAATTGACAGTAACGATTGATCACACTGCTATACAGGTCATCATTTTTCTCTATTTTTTCAAGTAGTTTTTTGATCCTTAAAAATTCTTTATGTGCAACTGGATTACTTTTTACTTCGTTTCGTTCCTTTAACTTTTCACCTGTCAAAAGCTTCTTTTCTGCATTTTCCCTTGATCTCAGTTCTCTTTTCGTCCGATGGCTCTTGCCTTCCATGCGGATCACGTTTGCTGGTTTTGTTGGTGTCGGCATATCTAAGCCACCTCCTTTTGAAATGCTGATGTGGGAATTTTTTAAAAAGAAAGATGGGGCGTCGGTCTGGACGGCGTTTCTTTTTTCAAAATTTTAATCCCGGGGGGATACCTTGGAACACCCTCGCTCAGCCATGCATATCTCTCTTTTCATTCTGTTCCTTTGCGATCTCATGCAGTACCTCTCTGTCTATCTGTCCTGACTCTGCCATCTCATGGTGATGACCACATACAGTAATCAGATTATCATCATCCAATCTCTGCTCATAGTCTTCTGCAATTGGCACAATATGATGGACTGATAAATCATCATAGTTATGTTTTCTCATTGTTCCATGCATGAGTCTGATACAGCACTGACATAAGTAATGATCTCGTCTTCTAATCTCTATACTCTTATCCTGCCATGCCTGCGTTCTATGAAACCTATAAGCCTTTGTATCTCTTTTAATTCTTTTCGGCTTGCGACCGCAATCATAATTCTTCGGATGAATACGACCACAATACTGACATGATTTCAACATACATTATTTCCTTTCTCTAAATTGCAGAGGATGGAATCGAACCACCGTCCTTCAGCTAAGGAGGCTGACAAGCTACCACTGCTCTACTCTGCTCTGCTTTATAACTTTGTCAGACTCTGACAAAAATCGTGGTATCAGGAATCGAACCTGAAGGAGCTGCGCCCATGTACCAATTAATTAACTTATTGACTGCAACTATAAATAAACATTTTTGTGAAAGGAGGATAAAGAATGACCAAGCAACATTCTTATATTTTTTAATGCTCCTGTTCCTAACAACTACCACGTTATAACATCCAGAAGTTTGTAAGACTCTGACAAAAATTAAGTATGGCTATTTGTCTTAGTTGACTGTTACATCTCCTGGATGAATACGGAATGTTGGAGTCGAACCAACCGCCAGTGATTTATAAGATCACCACTCTAACCGCTGAGTTAATTCCGCCTTATCTTTTCTGTTTGACTTGACATATCTTATAATTTTGTAAACTTGCAAAGGTTTTTTTCTTTCTTATAAATGCACCTTATTTTTTGTCATGTAACTTTACACAACAAATTTGAGTTAACTTTTCTGTACAAAAAGAAAAATCAAACGCCAAAATCCAATTTTGAAATCGCTTGATCTGTTTCATCTTGTTCAACTCCTATATATCTGAGCGTTACATGAATATCTGAATGATTGAATAATTTCATCAACATCACTGCATCATGTGTCGCCTGATACATATGATAACCAAATGTTTTCCTCATGGTGTGTGTTCCTAGATTATAAACTCCAAACTCTTCTCCTGCATTCCTCATCACTTCCCAAGCTCTTTGCCTGCTGATCGGTCTATGTGTTACTGGATTCTCAAGAAGATATTGAAGATCATCTTTCCCTCGTGTCCACGCTTCCAGTATCTTTTTCAGATTCTTATTGATGATAAAACGCTTCTCTTTCTTTGTCTTTTTTTCTCTCATGGCTATGTAATCTTTCCCACGAACATCTTTGACACGAAGCTTCAGAATATCAGACACTCGCAACCCTGAATAAATTCCTGTTGTAAACATCACATAATCCCTCTCGTTATTCTGTTTCAGATATCGTGCAATGTCCATAACTGTATTCATGTCCCTGATTGGTTGTACAGTGTTCAATCTCTTTCACCTTCTTTTAGACATAAGAAAAGCACATCAGAATCTGTCCAATGTGCTTTTTCCTCTTTATTCATTTCTTTACAATGCCATAATAACACATGTAAGTGTCGCAAAGTGTCGCATCTTTTAATTTTCTTCCACTTTTTGAATAAAATCATTCATCATTTTGGTCAATTGACCTGCCTGACTTACCCCTGCCGTCTTGCATGCTTCTGCAAACGCTTCCACTGTATCCTTTTTTAACTTGTAACTCTTGGCTACATATCCTGCTTTTTTATTCCACTTTGCACTTGCCTTTGTCTGTGGATTTGCTTTACTTTCCATGTTTTATCAACCTCACAATCTTCGGAAGTACGTCAATCAGTTCAAGTATTGATGCGAACAATAATATCAAACTTGTGTAAATACTTCTCTCTCCAAACTGTAACACGATTGCAAACAGTAATACCATGTCGTAAAATGTTATCTTCTTCATTTTTCTTTTAAGCTAATGTGTGTTATACTATTGTTACAAAGGATTGGGAGATTTCTCTCCCTTTCCTCTGTTGTTTTAACTAATAGGGCTTTATTAGTTAAGGGCTTGTATAAGTTGAGCTATCGCACTAATCAGTAGGGCTATTGCTGTTATTGCTTTGATAATCAACTTTGCAAGCTTTTTCTTTTGTTTCTTTTTCATTAGCTTTCCTCCTTTCATACTTATATTATACTATAGTGTACACACTATGTCAATATTTATAATAAAAAAGATGAGGTTTTCCCCATCTTTTTTCGTCATTCTCTTGCCTCTAGCATCTTGGTCATCGTCTTATCTTGTAATAACATTTCCATCATTGACATTCTTTTTAGATCCTGTTCTTTCATTCTATAATGATCTTTTTTACAGCTACCCTCAGGATCAAAAATCCGATGTTTTTGAATAAAAACGTTAAATAAAAATTCTGCTTCTTCTTTCCATAAATCTTTGTAAAATTCATATTCTATTCTTAATTGTATTTCTTCAGCTTTTGTACACTCTATCAGCATGATAGATCTTTTTCCTCTTCCTCTTGAATATGTATACATTCTTTCAGACCATTCTTTCTTAAAAGTTCTATATGCTATTTGTTTAATCAGTTTCTTTTCAAACTCATTCTTATATTTAAATTGATATTTTTCTTTCTTGTCATCTGATAAATCATTTTCATCTATCTCATATTTTTCCATTAGTTCTTGCAGTTTTCTTTGTGCAGTTTCTTTTTCGCCACCAACGCCTCGCTCTGCCAATGCTTTCAGCTTATTCAGCAATTGTTTTTTCTTATCATCCATTATTTTTCCTCACTTTTAAGGTATTTTTGTAACTTTTCTCTTCTATTACAAATTTTCCAACATTCGTTACTACTGCCTCTTGTAGTTTTTGTAATGCTCTGATCATCATCTCAATTTCAAACGAATCTTCAAAATCTATCTGTGCTTCACTAAATTCATGATCATAAGTATATGGAGCATTATGCACAGATGGTCTTTCAAAATGTGTAATTATCCCAAACTTTTCATTCCCTGGTACCCTTATCGTTATTTTCATTCGATCAAGTGTATTTTCTCCTCTTCTATTGTTTGAATATATTCTCATATTTTTACCTCCAATATCCAGCAATACTATTCACCTGGTGTCAAGCAACTTTTCTATTATCTTTTCTTTTCCTTTCCACTAACTCAATCTATTCAATGGGCATTCACTACATTTTGTTTCTATCATCTCGTCATGATCCCTTATTTCAGATGGATATTTGCAATAATTATCACAAATGTTAGATTTTATTTCCTCGAAAATCTCTGTTATCGTCTTTTCATGCTCTTTTACAACTCCTGTTAAATTATCTGTTACTGATGTTTTTGTAATTTTTCTATACATCGCATCTATATTTTCATCTGTTTCACTCCAAAATGATCCTATACATATATCATCCAACACACAACTGCCGCAATCTTCCTGACTATTGCAATGTATCATTAATTTGTTTATCTTTTGCTTATTCATCATGATTGATTTCTCCTTTCTGCCCGACCGAAGCCGGGCAATTAGTAACCTATACACTACGTTTCTTATGAGCTATATTATGGATCTTTATTAAATTGTCTTCGTGGTATATAAACATCCAGCTCTAAGCCTTGCGGCTTAAATGTTTGACCGATATCAAGATATAGGCTAATTGGTAAGACGACAAATTTGTTTACATGTTCCATCGGTCAAACATTTAAGCCGCAGGATATTATTTATTTTTTGTCAGACTCTGACAAAATTCTTCGTACCTCTTCAATTCCCTTATTGTATTTTCTATACACGGTACTTCGGTCCATGTTCATTGCTTTTGCAACATCTGTCATTTGCATATACCTGAAAAATTTAAGAGTAATGATCTTCTGGCACTCCTTGTCTTCAATCTGTTGTACGATCCAAGATATCTGTTTTTTATAATCCACCAATCTATCAATTCTTGCATAAATCTCATTTTCCATATCGGCAATCTTTGCTATGATCGACGCCATTTTATCGTTTTCTCCTGATCCATGTATACCAGCGCCGTCCGTGGTACTTGTTGTCTTCGTTGCTAAATCCATGTATCCTTTTTTATCTTCGATCAGAGCATCAATCTCATTATCCATCCAACGGATTTGCTTAAGTCTTTTTCTTGCATCATCAAAAGTAATTTCCAACTGTTCAATACCTCCTGCGTATGATATACTTGTTACGAGGCATTGAACTTTTCGTTGAGTTCTTGTCTCTTTTTTCGTTTATCTAACTTCAAACTTCCAGTGATATAAATCTCGTTTCAAAAAGCACTCGTTATACTTTGCTCCTCTTTTTGTTTTTACAAAAATCTGTATGTGATTCTCGTATATTTTTACAACAGTTCCTTTTACAATCCGATACGGATTTTCGTTATCCTGTGTTTTGTTACGTGGCACCCATATTTTTATTTTTCTTCCTGGCTGCATAGCTTTTACTTTTTCTTCAACCATTTCGAAACTGATCGGATTCTTCGTTATTGCCTTAGAAGATGCATATTTTCTCTTAGTTCCCATCGTTACATTCCTTCCTGCTGTTTTCTAAGCAGCTGTTGTTCTAGCGAATTGAAATCATAATCTCTCTGGCAATCTAATTTTCCTGGTGTTTTCTGTCTAACTTCTTGCGGCTTTTCGTAATTAGCATCCAAGTAATCTATATACCCTGAGTTAAAAAACGTGCTGCCATTTTGGGGTTTTCTCCAGTCTTCAAGATCTAGGTCCGCCTTGTATCGGTTAATGGCACGTTCTAATTCTTCAAAGCCGATATCAAGTAAACGCCTCTTACTAGCCTCTGAGACTTGCCCTTTCCCACGTTTTTTTGGGTATAATTGCCAAACTCTCTCAAACAGTGCATCTGCTTTAGATTTGCACATAGTATTTTTATTTATATCTTTTTCTTTATCATGATTCTTTATCTTTATCGGGTTTTCTGGGTTTTTTTCGGTTTTTTTTAAAACCGTTTGGTTTTCTAGGTTTTCACTTTCTTCATTTTTGTTTATTTTTTTAGGTCTTCCGCCCTTTTTCCCATTTTCCCGACTGGTTTTACAACGATTATTATATTTTTCTAAGTCACGATCCATTTGGCTTCTTATGAATGTAAAAGCCATCATTGCAACTCCATCAAGCTTTGGAAGTTTTCCAGCCTCTGAATAGTCAATCAGTGCCATAAGAAGTTGTCCACGTTGCTCGTCTGTCAAGAGTTCTAGTGCTTCTCTATATTCGTGGTAAATTAAAAAGCTACTTTTCATAATCAATTACCACCATCATTTCTTTTAAATATTTTTTTAATGCCTCAGACATTACTTTTATCCTTACAGCTGTTTCTTCATCTTTTTGCTTCGTCTGTGGAATCTGTTTCTTTACCCAACTTAGTGCTAATTTTACGTCCTGAAATGTGAAAGTTATTTTATCTAAATCCTTTTCTGTCAGCATTTTATCAACACTTTCTCGTAGTTTTGCACAAACATGTCCACATGTATCTGTATATGAACACAGATTACAACACCCAGGGCATTCCGCAATATTTCTGTTTGGCTTATACTTTTTAATTGTTTCAGCAATGTGACACTCTATCGTGTCATCGTATGCACATCTTGGTATTTCTGCTTGTGATTCTGATATTTTATTCTTGTTGTGTTCTAAATTTTCACAATGGTATCGACAAGTTTTCACATAATTGCAAATCCTACAACATCCAGGACAAGGACCTTCTGTTTTTAAGTATTTAGGGTACTTCTGGACAAGATTTACTCGACACCGTTTTGATTCATCGTATCTGCACTTTGTCCATGTTTTGGAATCCTCTTTGATTTCTTTTACTTTAGATAACTTAATATCATCATTGCTTGATAAATCTTCCTGTATCTTTTCTGGTAATGATGCCATCTCGTTTGCTACCGATACTGGGATCTCGCCTTTCTCAAATTTCTTTTTTGCATCATCAACAAGATTCCTGTTGATACTTTCCAACTGTGCAACTTTTGTTCCAGAGACTCCTAATATGCTTGCAATCAGTTTTCTCATATCTGTAGAAGATATCTTTGTCTCATTTTCTTTTGCGTATTTATCTAATAACTTACGAAGCTTGTCCGCTTCTTGCATCTTCTCGTATTCTGTTCTTTCTCTCTGTGTTGAATTGCTGAGAATCAGGTTAATTTTCTCTATCGTTGTATCATTTTTCTCAACGACACAAGGAACAAACTCAAATTCTTTTAATCCCATCTGTTCGACATTATAAATTGTTGCTAAACGTCTTCTATGTCCTTCATTCACTTCATACTCATCGATGTCGGTTTTGTGGACTCGTAAAGGATTTTTAATCTCTCCTGCGAGCCTGATCGCAGCCGCAAGCTTTTCAATGTCTGGTGTCTCATAAAAGTTATCTGGATTTGGTTTTAGTTTACTGTAATGGATCATCTGTACTTTTGGTGCTGTTTTCTTCTTCTCTTGTATATTCTTTTGTCCTATGTTCTTTAAAAGATCATCCATATTCATCACTGCACCTCCTTGATCAGCTCATCTGTCAAGTCTAGGTAGTCAAGACATGCGTTGCTTCTGCTTGCACATTTTCGTAAAGGTTTTCGCTTGTAAGTAGCTTCGTCCACCGCTGTTGAGTTTCTGATCATGCTCTGAAACAATGGATACTGATGTTTGTTTACGATTTCTAGTAATCCTTGCTTATTTGCTTTCGTATCTCTCCACATCGTCATTAATACTTTGTATTCGCTGTTATGATTATAATCAAGAACTTCTTGGAAATGTTCGTCAAACAACGCTAATCCGTTGATTGAATTTTTGTCTAACTTCACTGGTACAATGCACAGATCTGCCGCATTCAAAGCACATTGCGTATATGTATCAAAAGTCGGATGGCAGTCGCAAATAACAAAATCATAACGATGTTCTACCTTCTTTAATTGATATTGCAACTCTGTCGGACTAAATATGTCTACTATCTCCAAGTTCTTATCCGCCTGGATGATATCCAGATTCTTGTATTTTGTACGTCTGATTGCTTTTTCTAACTCATAATCACCGTTCAATACTCCTGTAATACTCTTCTTTGTCTCATCGTACTTTCCGAAAAAATATGATGCATTTCCTTGTGGATCACAGTCGATCAGTAGAGTTTTGTATCCCTTCTCGCTTAGATCATACGCAACGTTAACCGCTGTTGCAGTCTTTCCAACTCCACCTTTATAATTCATTACCGTTAATGTCTTCATAATCTTCCTCCATTATCTTTCTGTGAAATTTTTCTAATTCTTTTTCATCATGTTTTAAGTGTTTTGATTCATTCAAAATATACAGTTCCTGATTCCCACATTTTGGACACACGCAATCCAAAGAAACTGACCAAAATCGTTTCTTGCACTTCGGACACTGATTATCCCAAAATGGTTCTGTAAAATCTGTTATGTCATCTGTATATTTCCTCTTCATGTACTGTTCCCTTGAAAAAAATCGCAAATAATGGTATACTTAATTTGATTAGAAATATGCATTTGCGATTTTTTCGCAAGGAAGACGCTTTTAATAAGCGTCTTTTTTTCTTGTTTGTGTCATTGAAAAAGATGATTCCATTAATTTTTCTATTCTTTCTGCTATTTCTATAGTCTCTGCACTCATTTGTGTTTTCATGCTTTTTGCCAGATAAAGTAATGATGCAACCGCAATAGGCTCTGTAGCATCACTTAATGGAAGAATGGCTTTATTTACTTCTTGAACATAAACATTTGAAATCATAAGAAGCTCTGTAAGATATTCTCCCATAGTTATTTTTCCGGCTATGTCTCTTTTTTTTAGGTTGATCAGTTTTTCTTTCATATAATTAATTTGTTCTTGTGTCATTTTTATTTCTCCTTTACTTTTCTAACAGATGACTTTTTGAAGTGACCAATTGTATGTAATTTCCGATATGTAAAATAACATTAACGGTTTTGTTATTAGTTACTAAATAAAAGTTGTTGATTCATTCATATATAGGGGTTGTTATATTGAATAGAGGTTTTTTGTTGGTCCTATCATGCGATAGTCATTCTGCTTTCTTTGGTCACTTCAAAAAGTCATCTGTTCTCTTTATTGTTGAGGTAAATACCCATCTTTCGAGTCTGAAGCATAAGTTTTTATTTAATCAGATCTCCAATATTAATCATTGATTTATTGTCACCTGATACCTTTGGAACTTCTCCATTCCATTTTTTGATCCATTGCTGTGCTAAAATTTTGTTTGTCATCTGCTTTTCAAGAATCTTATTTGCATCCGCTTCGGCTTTTGCGTTAATTACCTTAGTTTCTGCATCTTTTTTTGCTTTGAGTCTATTCTGCTCTGCTGTCTCAACTCTCTTTTTGGCTACCGCTTCATCTGCGATCGCTTTTTCAATCTCGTCCCCTGCGTTCATGTCTTTTATAGTTAACTGGATTAATTCAACGCCTTCAGATTTTAGCATTTGCTGTAAATCTTTTGTTGCCATTGTATAAACTTCATTTTTTTGGGCTCCCAAAACATCAATGACGTTATACTGAGTCACTACAGTTTCAATTGATTTTTGCGCATAATTGCTGATAATGTTCTGCTTTAAGTTGTCCAATGTAGTGTATCTCTTGTACACTTTAAATGCATCTTTCTGATTTACTTTAAACTTAACGTTTACCTCAGATGTTACAAATTGAGCGTCTTTCGTCTGGACATTTACTTTCTTGATCGTTCTCTCTTCTACAGTTGTAGGAATCAGAAAAACCTTATCGATCGGGCTTTTGATCGCAATTCCTTCATTCAGTGTTTTGTTGCTTGTTCCTCCAAATGCCGACCATCTAATCCCGACATTGTTACTTGGTACATACACAATACATAAACTAATTACGAACATTGCTAATGGAACAATGCCTAATAATGCTATTTTCTTCGATTTTCTAATTCCGTTTTCGTCAAAACATCCAATTATGATCAATGCTGCTGCAACGATGATCATAAGCACTCTAAATAAAATTACAAATATGTTCATTTTCTACCTTTCTATGTATCTAAATTTACTTTTCAGACCCGAAAGATAGGTACTTATCTCTATTTTTTAGTGTCTTTGTTTTGTAAATTCTCTATGCTCCTTTGAATACCACATCCTTCCATGCTTTTTCTTTGTTTTCTTCTTTCTCAAATTGACTCATAGGGATTCTTACCAGTTTTCCTAATCGGATAACTTTAACATCTCCGTTTTGAGTCATTTTTGACACTGATGCTCTTGAACAGTTCATTTTTTCGGCAAATTGAGCTGGTGTTAGATAATTTTCACTTTGCCTTTGAGCCTTCAACTCTTCAATTTGTTGCTCTAACTGTTCTACTCTTTCCTCCAAATACATATATCTTTCATCTCCTATCTTCTAGTGTTCATCATGCACATAATAAACATCCACAGAATTAATATCGTTGTTATTTTCATGCTACTTTCTCCTCATGTCTAATGGATACTCAGATTGTTTTTCTCTTCTTCCATTTTTTTACGCATTAAATTCACAAGAAAGTTTCTTGTCATCCCAAAACCATCATAGTTACCTAACCATGCAATATCTTTGATTACTTCTTCAAGTTCTTTGTATGTGTTACACTCCTTTTTGAGTGATTGATAACATACTTCTACTTCTTGATTAATTTTTTTAATTGTTTCAAATACATTTGTAGACACTTTTCTTACCTCCTGCTTGGTAAAATCACGTTGAAATTTCTCCTTCAGATTGCTGGCATTTAAACTCATATCTAACCCAGTAATCTGCTGGAGTTTTTTCATGATCACATCGTAATGTATCCTCCCATTTTCTTCTTCAAAAGTTTTTTCACATCCATCTTTCCAATATTTACAATATTGGCATCCGCAAAAAATCCAACCTTCTGCAAATACAGAACTCTGAATAATCCTTGCCATGCAATGAATATCTTTTTCTGTTAATTGCGTTAAAAGCTTATATCCAGGACAATTCTTCTCTCCACAGGAATAGTTGTCCTGTTTTGTTACCCAGCATTTACAACTCTCTCTTAATTTCTGACCACAATTTACGCAGAAATTTGCTTCTTTCTTATTTTCATGATTGCAATTTGGGCAAATCGTTTTCTTGTTACTTATCTTCCTCACCTCTCTGTCATTTCGTTGACTTGTCAATTTTTAACTTTCTTCATATAATTAATTTACAGGGAATCGCACTTCCCGAGTTTAATGAAAGGAAACAATTCACAATGAAAACAAAACGTTTTAAAAATCTTTGTCCTCATACAAATTCTGAAATGGAAATTTCAGTTTTGTATCAAGAAGTTCCCATGACTGGAACATTAACTAAACACTTTAAAAAGTCTGATTTTATTTGTCCTAAACTTTCTGCCTGTCCATATGGGCAGAAAAAATGTCCTGTTTTTCTATCAGCTCCGACATCTTTATAGATTTATGTGGCACCGATTTATTCGGTGCTCTTAAATTTCTAATCGCAATCAAGATATCCTGATTCTTTCATGATCAATTTTGTAGTCTCTGACCAATCTGCTTCACAGACATCAAATTCTCCACACTGCTGACAGGGCTCTATGAAATCTGCCTTTTTCCCACCAGCAGCCTGCACTCTTAATGAATGCATATGTCTCAACGCACATCGGATACCTCGATTTCTTATTTCTTCTTCCGTCATCCTTCTCACCTCCCTGTCATTTTGTTAGCTTGTCAATTTTTAACTCTTTTCGTATAATTAATTTACAGGGCACTGCCATGCCCGAGTCTTACGAAAGGAGATTGTTATGAAGAAATCTGAACTAAATTCTATTTGTGAAGAGATCTATAGTCGTCAAATAACTGATTTAAAATCCAAAATTAAAGAAATTGCATTTGAATCTCGTGATGGATCATCTAATTTTGAAGATTTTTTCGCTACGTTTACCGCGAATACTATTCCAATTCTTTGTAAATCATCCATTAACTCTACGATTGATGTTTTACAAAGTGCAAATCTTCTTAAGATTGAAGATGATTAATCTGATCTGCTAATTCTTCACAAATTGTATCGATATCAATTTTTTTAGTTTGTTTTTTATCTACCCAACGACTTAAACAAACTAATACTGAAATAGCTGTGCTTATTAAAATGAGTACAGTTATTTTAGTATCTTTTAATTTCATTTCTTCCTCACCTCCCTGTTATTCTATTTTGTTGACTTATAATCATCTTTTAGATTAAAAAAAATTTTTTCTTTTTGTTCTAAAGACTTAATCTCAAGTAACTCACATAATGCTGATACTTCACTTGTCTTAAATTCCTGTTTATTATCAATTTTTAATGATAATCCATAACTTGAAAGACCCAAACGTTCTGCAACGTATTTTAATTTAAAGCCTTTTTCTTCAATTAATCTACGAAGTTCTTTTGAATCTGTCATTATTACACCTTCTTTCTTGTTTTGTGATGATTTTAAATCATCTGCCATTATAATAACACTGGGTAGATTCAAAGTCAACTATCTTTTGCTATTTCATCAAAAAATATTGATTTAGAATCTTTTTAGTGGTATATTTAACTCATCAATTATAAAAAGAAGGTGATATTTGTGCCTGATATAGGGAAAAGAATAAAAGAAAAACGTATAGAACTTGGAATAACTCAAGAAGATCTTGCTTCCAAGCTTGGATATAAAAGTAAAACTACTATTGCAAAAATAGAAAATGGAACTAATGATATAACTCAAAGTCGTGTTGTAGATTTTGCAAATGCATTGAATACAACTCCTGCTTATTTAATGGGATGGGAAGATTCTGAATCACAATCAATTCCTACATTAAATAAAAAAGATGAGAGAGACATTGCCAAACGCCTGGAGCAGACTCTCGATCAGTTAGAATCTGATCAAGATGGATTGATGTTCTCTGGAGAACCGCTTGATGATCAAACAAGAGAATTATTAAAAGCAAGTCTCCAGAACAGTATCACAATCGCAAAAATCAATGCTAAGCAAAAGTTCACACCAAAGAAATACAGAGATAAAAAATAAAAGGAAGTGATTCATTGGATATTCGTAAAAAAACACGATCATTAAAGAAAAAATATGGCACGAATAATCCTTTTGACATTGCTCAGCATTTAGGAATAAAGGTTATATTTGAACCATTGGGAAGTATAAGCGGATACTATAATAAGCAGCTGCGCATGAAGCAGATCCACATCAATCACGATCTTTCCGAACATGACCAGCTATTTACATGCGCCCATGAATTAGGTCATGCGATCATGCATCCTGATGCTAATACGCCATTTTTAAGGAAATGTACTGGTCTCTTGATTAGTAAGATGGAGATTGAAGCAAACAAATTTGCGGCGGAGCTTCTGATCGATGATGAAGTTTTCCTTGAATTTCAGGAATTTACCACGAATCAGATCGCACTGGCACTTGGGTATAGTGAGGAATTGATTCGGTTGAGATTGAAATAGATTTATTTTGTCAGAGTCTGACAAAGTTACTTGTAATACAACCATATTTATTTCGAAAGGAGATATTTTGGATACAGATAAATTAATACAAAAAGCACTTACAGCGGTTTCTAAGCATCTACATAGTTACCAATCATCCTCTAACACAAAGTTTCAGAAAAAGGCTTCTGTTCTTTCTTACTGGCTTTGTGACTATATGAGAATGTTAAAACGTGAGGAGACTTTTATCCCTGGAAAATTAAAAAAATATAAACGTGGGGAAATTGTAAAAGTACATCTTGGTTATAATATTGGCAGTGAACAAGGCGGTCTGCATTATGCAATTGTTTTGGATAACAATAATAAACGTAGTGACTCTACTGTTACCGTTGTTCCTTTATCATCAGTAAAAAATAATGATAAACCTTTATATCATGCAAGAGTTCCCTTAGGTAATACTATTTTTCTACAATTACAAGAAAAATTAAACACTCAAAATGCTATTTTGAAAGAAACCATTGCCAAAAATAATGCGGAAATAGATTCATTATTAGAAGATATCAGAAAAGATACTGGCGACGATAATGTTATACAGATGAATGGTCCGAAGCTCAACCAGCGCATTCAAGACTTAAATCGTTCTGTACAAAGTCAAACCGAATTATTGAAAAGCAATGATAAGATTACAAAAGAAATTTCAAAAATGAAATCTGGTAGTGTTGCTCTTGTTAATCAGATAACCACTGTCAGTAAAATACGCATTTACAATCCTCTTTATTCAAATGATGCTCTGAGTAAAATCAGAGTTTCTGATGACCTTTTAAATTTAATTGATGATAAAATCAAAGAATTGTACCTTGGAAAGTAAATAATTCTTGACACGAGGAATAGACTATAATATAATTGTTTTGTTAAAACTTTGCCCCTTTGCGGGCCTAACAAAAAGACTTTGCCCCTTTGCGGGCCTAACATTGAAAAGACCTCGTGGAAACACGAGGTCTTTTACGTTATATAACGACAATCATAATCTTAAGGCAAAAAATAAGTCAACCCCAGGGGCAAAGGAATTTCTAAGCATTACTGCCTACTCCCATTCGGGAACCCAGCCATATCCTTCTCGAGTTAACTTATTGTCATAATAATAGTTTATGCCTCATCTGTCAATTTATGCACAGATTTTTATACAAAATACTTTTGTCAGAGTCTGACAAAACAATTTACTAAATACCATTTCGGTAACTTCACCAAAATGGTCAAAATAAAAAACCGCCTGGCTGACAACCAGACGGAATTTAGAAACTTATCAACAACGTGGTGTGTGATATGCTTCTGACTCGACACCAGAATTATATCATACACCCACCAATTTTACAAATTGATAAGGGTGTATTTTTTGTACCCTTTTTTAAGAAAGGATTATACATATGGCTGTAATTAAACAGGAACGTGTAAGTAAGAAAACAGGAAAAACGAAAAAAATTTATATGGCATCACAGTGGCATCCGCTTTTAAAGAAACGTGTCTACGGTCCATCGAGACAAAATAAAAAGGATGCCAAACAGGATGATGCTAAACTTACCCTCCAAATTAAAAAAGAAGTTAAAGAAGAAAAGGTGAAGAAACAATCTGAAGAATTTTTTTGCAAGGTTGCGGACACATGGTTAGAAGCAAATAAAAAAACTTATGCTGATCAGACTTATCGGACTTACCGCGGATACTTAGACCGCTATATCTTCCCTGTGTTTGAAGATGTTCCAATTTCTGCAATCGAACCAAAGCATATTTTAAATTTTAAAAAAAGTCTGGAAGATGGAAACAATCCTAAGAAACGCAAATACGGAGCTGAAACCGTAAACAAATGTATCAATGTCCTTTGTGATGTGTTTAATTTCGCTGTATCTCCATTAAAATTGATTGATGGTAAAGATAATCCAATGATTGGAATAAAACGAAATAAAGTGGCATACGTGGTTAAACAGACATGGTCCGATGAACAGATCTCCATCTTTTTAAGTTCCATGGAAGCGAAAGAGTCTCATTATTATGCAATGTTCTGTTGTCAAATTTTGCTTGGTCCTCGCCCTTCTGAAACCTGTGGGCTTGCAGAAAGTGATTATGATCCAATCCGGCAGTGCTTTTATATGCATCGGACTTTGAATAAATACGGTGTACTTGAGGACAACATGAAAGGATCTAATTCTTTCAGAGCTGTTTACCTTCCTGATACTCTAAACAAGATTGTTAAGAAAAAGTTACTCTGGAAGAAAGAAATGAGATTGCAATATCCAGATCTGTTTGATAATGATTTTCTTTTCAATACAGAGATCGGCACCCCTGTCCGTCCTGATCATCTGTATCGAATGTTTACCAGGGTCGAAAAACGTTACAATGCAAATCACGAGGAAAGTTTACCTGTGATCACTCTGTACGGTTGCCGTCATACTTTTGCAACTACCAATTATGAGCGTGGAGAATCTGATAAGGTTCTATCCGAAATTATGGGAAATACTCCTGCTACCTTTCTGCAAAAATATGCACACATTCATGGGGATCGAAAGCAACAATCTTTGGATGCTTTTGAGAATATTATTTTTAAGTCAGGAAACGAAAATTGAATTTTGTTTAGTAATTTTGTTTAGCACTTTTTTCTCCAGAAAAACAAAAAAGCTACAAACCGCGTATTTGCTAGGTTTGTAGCTTATGACTCCAACGAGAATCGAACTCGTGATTCGACCTTGAGAGGGTCGCGTCTTAACCGCTTGACCATGGAGCCAGATTTATATTCGAGGTGGTCTGTTGCAACCACCTCTATCTATTATACATATTATTTTTGTAATGTCAAGAACTTTTTTAAATTAAATTTCTTATTTTCAGATAGTCCAAAATCATTTTTACACATCCATCAATTCCAAGGATTCCTTCGTCCAGACATAATTCATATCCATTGGACATTCCCCATATTTCATTTGTGTAATATTTATGAAATTCATAACGTTTTGAATCTTCTGTTTCTATTTCTTTTTCAGCTTGTTCTTTGCTTATTCCAAGATATTTCATAAGATTTTTAATTCGAATGTTCTTGTCTGCATGCATAAAAATTCTTACCGTATTCGGACGTTCCCTGAAAAGATAATTTCCACAGCTATCCATCACGACGCCTCCCGTATTACCAATAATCTTTTTGATAATCCCGAAAGGCACATCATTAGAACTTACATTCTCACTCATTGCGATCGCATATAACAGACTGTTTACTTTTCTGTCATTAAAAAATGCATTTAATTCATCATAATCATCCGTTCCTTCTACTACTCTTAGAAGATGCGCCTTGTCATAAAGTGGCAGTTCAAATTGTCTTCGAATTTTTTCTGCTACTTTATCTCCCATTGTTCCATGTTCTCTTCCGATCGTGATGATCATTTTCTCATCTACCATGATCTCTTCCTCCTATTTTTAAATAAGTTGAGCAAATCCTGATACAAATACAACAGTCAAAAGTCCTGCTACTGCTACTGCCAGACTGCTCATTGCACCTTCGACTGGTCCCATCTCAATTGCTCTTGCCGTTCCGATCGCATGAGATGCTGTTCCAAGTGCCAGGCCTTTTGCCAATGGATTTTTTATTTTAAATATATGAAATACTGTATCTGCAATCACATTTCCAAGAATTCCAGTAATAATGATCACTGCAACTGTAATTGTCACAATTCCACCTAATTCTTCTGATATTCCAATTCCGATCGCTGTTGTGATCGATTTAGGAAGCATCGTTACATACTGTTGGTGGTTAAATCCAAATAACATACAAAGAACAAAAATCCCTGTTAAACTTGCTAATGTTCCTGATAATATTCCACAAACAACCGCAACCTTATTTTTCTTTAGTAATTCTAACTGCTCATATAAAGGTACAGCAAGACACACAGTTGCTGGCGTCAACAAATAAGATATGTATTTTGCACTTGCATTATATACTTCATAACTGATTCCAAATACTTTCAATGCCAGGATCACAATAACTATAGATACTAATAATGGATTTAATATCGCTAATCCCAACTTTCTCTTTAAAAATAGTCCGATCTCATATGCAATCAAACTGATCGTTACTCCTGCAAACAATGATTGTCTGAACATTTCATTCATTTTTGATTCCTCTCTTCTGTGCTATCATTTGTGCTACTTTTCCTGTGATTACCATAACAAATACTGTGATCACTACAGTAATGACTAGTATTGGCAGTAATAATGGCTGTAAAACTTTCCACGAATCAATCAATCCAGCTGCTGCCGGAATAAACATAACAGGCATGATCTCAATCAGGAAAAATGCTGCATCTTTAACTTGACTCGTCTTCAAAACACCAGTCATCAGACATACCAACATTAACACCAGTCCATACACACTTGCCGGAATTGGCAATGGTATAAACATCTTAAGCACTTCTCCCAAAAAAGAGAGTAGTAAAATAATCATAAATTGTCTAAGAAATTTCATACAATCCTCCAGTTTTTCATATTAAGTCTTTTTTCTTGTATACAATATTATGGTACTACCAACTTTTAATGTCAATACTTTATTTATTTTCATAAATGAAAAATAGAATCCTGCATCAACAGAATTCTATTTTTTCACCTAAATTACTTTATAACTTTCACAGCTTTGGCATTGATATATCCAACAAATTTTCCTGATTTTGTATACAATGCGAGATATTTGTTTCCATTTTCATGTTTATATCTGTATTTTGCCACATATGTCTTTTTATAAACTTTTGTTTTTGATTT
>ERZ772878.304-NODE-304-length-58735-cov-10.9431_pt1 | contig 58735 bp, 62 predicted proteins | sample MGYA00580578_ERZ772878 | MGnify/ENA primary metagenome ERZ772878 (study PRJEB29015, sample SAMEA2737686) | human gut metagenome | biome: human gut; feature: human-associated habitat; material: faeces | place: China | collected 2012 ...
TCCCGCGAGGTGTTTTGGCATGAATATGCCAAAATCCCGAGACATACAAGCCAAAATTCCATTGCCGCAGGCAATTTGGAATGAATTTTGGCTACGTTACTGTGAACGGAGTGAGCAGTAACGTATCTTACAGATTGTTCTTTAGAATTCTTCATCTTTCCAGTGTTTCAGACGCTTTACAGCATCTGGATTCTGTTTCTCAAGTCTTCGCTCCAGCCGCTCTCTTCGCTCTTCAATATGCTCAACAATCTCTGGATGCTCTTTCAGAAGACGATCTCTAAGTTTTCTTCTTCTACGCTCGATCAATTCAATGACGAGTTTTTTGTTTTCTTTTACATCACTTGGAAGATCATCTAAGTGAAGCTCCATTCTGCGGAGCAACTCATCTTCATCAAGTGCTCCAAGTGAATTCCAAAATTCCAGTTTTTCTTTGATTCCTTCTTCGGAAAGTTTCTCGAGATCTGTAATCTCATGGATCTGCTTCACAATAGAAAGCACTCGTTTCTCAATTTCTTTGACTGCATCATCACCAAATGCCCATGCAAACTCTTCCAGTGTATTTTCTTCTTCTGCAGGAAGGGAAAAATATTCTCTTCGCTTAAGTTTTTCGAGATCTTCTTCTGGAATATCCAATGGGCAAGGCTGCTCAATCCCCGCATCATGAAGTGCCGCAAGAATTGTTCTTCGCACAGCACCTTCTTTTATCAAATGTCCGATTCCAAGCTTTCTCATCTGATCGTTAACTTCTCTGGAATGTTCTGTGATATAGAACTTAATTCCACGTTTTTTCAGACTTGCTGCAAGCATTTCTAGTGCATCTGCCGCTGTAATATCCAGGCTGTTGATTGCTGATGCGTCCAGAATTACGACCTTTGTATCCTCTTTGATGCTGTTTTCAATATCTGAAACCAGCACTTTGTTATTTGCAAAGAAAAGGTTCTCGCTAAATCTGTAAATAATCACATGCTTGATTGGATATGCAAAACGGTTTCTCTCCAGATCATAATAAACTTCTTTTCCCGGAATCATTCCACGGAAAGATCTCGGAGGGTTTGTAGCCCTTAAAATCACTGCAACAAAGGATAACAGAATTCCGATCACAACTCCGTAAATCGTACCAAGGAACAGCACACCGATCCCTGCTGCAATAAAAATATAAAATTCATTTCTGCTTACTTTAAACAAGCGTACTGCAAGATGTGTCTCTACAACATTCATCAGTGCAGAGATTACGATTGCCGTCAATACTGGAACCGGAAGATATTCGATAAATCCGGTTGCACCTATAAGTACAACTGCCATGGTCAGTCCCGCTGTAATGGATACAACCTGTGTCTTTCCTCCATACTGTTCATTCATGGAAGTCCTGGAAATGCTTCCATTTACCGGACAGCAGCCAACTGCACCGGCAGCAAGATTTCCTGCGGCACAGGCAAGGATTTCCTGACGATCATCCAGTTCATATCCGTTTTTGGATGCAAAATTGTTCTCTGATAAAAGTGTCTCTGCCATGATCACAACAGCAACCATAAGCGCTCTTCCCACGGCCTGGGTAAGATTGATCCCTGTAAAATCCGGGAAAATAAGCCGCGGAAGCCCTGGTTGAACTGCCTGCAGGAGAACTATACCATACTGGTTTACATGAAAGACAATTGTCGAGAGAACTCCGGCAATCATAATAACGATTGCCATCGGGAACTTTGGAATCAGTTTTTTGGATACAATCAAGATTACAAGTGCTCCAATTCCCATTCCAAAAGACAACCAGTTTATCTTTGTGATTGCCTGAAAAATGTGTTCTGCAAGTTCTATGAATTCTCCAGTCCCCGCCGGGCTTCCCATCAGTTTCGGAATCTGCATCATAATAATTGTCACTGCAATACCACTGATAAATCCACCCATAACCGGTGTTGAGATAAAATCAACAATCTTATCTGCATGTAAAAGATAAAACAACAATAACCAGAGTCCTGTAAACAATGCAATCAATGGTACATACTGCAATGCCTGGGCTGATTCTGCCGTCACTCCAAGTGTTGCCAGTGCAGCTCCGACAATTGCCGCCGGTGCCGCATCTACTCCGAAGATAAACTGTTTTGAAGTTGAGAGCATGGCAAATAGCAGGATCGGCAGAACAGATCCATAAAGTCCATACACCGCCGGAACACCTGCAATCTGTGCATACCCCATAGAGATTGGGATTGAGACCGCTGCCATGATAATTCCGCTTAAAATATCTTTTGGCAAATATTCTTTTTTATAATTTTTTAATGTTGGAAATATTTTTACAGACACTTTTATGTCACTTCTTTCTTTTACTTCTTTTTTGCTGTTAATTCTCTACGCTTCCAAATGGTCCGATGTCCAGAGGATTCTGGTTCTGAACTGCGTCTGTCCCATCCGCATCTTCCGATATACCGTAACCTTTTTTATCACCTGCTGTCACTTCTTGAATCTTATCAAGAAAAACTTCTCCGTACTGCTCATATTTCTTAAGTCCCATGCCGTGTACTTCAAGCAGTTCCTCTTTTTTGAATGGAACAAGTACACACATCTCATGTAATGTACGATCTGAAGCAACCATGTATGGCGGAATTCCTTTTTTCTTTGCCAGAGAATAACGCATAGAACGCAATTCTTCAAATAATTCTCGGCTTTTATCTGTAAGATTTCCGAAAATCTCACCTTTTCTATGAGATGCTTTCTTTCCACTTCCGGACTTTTTCTTTTCTGTAAGCTCTGACTTTTTGCAGCGAAGTTTCAATTCTCTTGATTCCAGTAATCCTTCGGATTGTTCTGTCAGCTTCAGAATCGCATAACGATCTGCGCTCTGTTGGAGATATCCGTGTTCGAGCAGTGTATAAACTACGTCTTTCAGCCTCTGCTGAGAACATTTACTCTGCCTTCCATAAACGGAAAGTTCATTCATCCCTGCACTTCTGATTTTCGCTGTATTCGCTCCCGCCAGTGTGGAAAGGATCATTGTCATACCGTATCTCTGTCTGGATTCGCGCACACACTCGATCACGTCTGCCGCAATCTCTCCGACATCAAGCTCAACAAATTCTTCCAGACAATTGGAACAATTCCCACAATGTTCTTCTGTCTCCTGTCCGAAATAATTCAATATGTATTTTCTGAGACACATGCTTGTCGTACAATAATTACTCATCTTACGCAGCCGGAGAACATCTTGTTCCCGGATCACCCGGAGTTCTTCTTCTGTGTATTCTCCAATCTGCTCTTTACTATCCAGCAGGAGCTGATTGATCATGATATCCTGTGGTGAATAGAAAAGGATACATTCTGCCGGTTCTCCGTCTCGTCCGGCTCTGCCTGCCTCCTGGTAATAATTTTCCATGCTCTGCGGCATATTATAATGAAGTACAAAACGGACATTGGACTTATCTATTCCCATTCCGAATGCATTCGTTGCGATCATAATCTCTGTCCTGTCATAAATGAAATCTTCCTGACTTTCATTTCTTGCCTCTGTCCCCATTCCTGCGTGATATCTTCCGACAGAGAATCCGGCATTCTGCAATTCCAAATAGAGTTCATCTACATTTTTTCTTGTCGCACAATAAATAATTCCACTGTCTTCTCTGTGCTGTGTAAGATATTCCTTAATCGCTTCCTTCTTCCCACGTGCCGGTCTTACTTCAAAATAAAGATTTTCTCTGTCAAAACCGGATACATTTATATAAGGAGATTCAAGATCAAGTACTTCAAGAATATCTTCTCTTACTTTCTGTGTTGCTGTTGCTGTAAATGCACTGACGACCGGCCGTCTTGGAAGCTGGCGGATGAATTCTGTGATCTTCACATAACTTGGACGGAAATCCTGTCCCCACTGGGAAATACAGTGAGCCTCATCGATTGTCACCATAGAAAGTTCTGTATGACATGCAAAGTCCAGAAACCGTGGTGTCAACAAGCGTTCCGGAGCGACATAGATCATCTTATATCTGCCTGCCGCTGCCAGTTCTAATGCTTTTGTAATCTGCCGTTCTGTCAATGCACTGTTGATATAAGCCGCATGAACTCCTGCTTCATTCAGTGCCTTCACCTGATCGATCATCAATGAAATCAGCGGTGATACTACGATCGTGATCCCAGACATCAGAAGTGCCGGAACCTGATAACAGAGTGACTTTCCTGCTCCGGTCGGCATGATTGCAAGCACATCTCTTCCATTCAAGATCTGATCTACAATCTCCTCCTGCCCTTTGCGGAAAGAATCGTATCCAAAAATTTCTTTTAATATCTGTTTTTTACTACTGTTACTTTCCATCTTTTGCTGCCTTTCACATATTGTTGGCTTCCCTTTTTAAAATCCAAACATTGCATTCAATCGCTCCAGTCTTTCTTCAAATTCCGGATAAAACTGTGCTTCTTCCTCTGCCTGATAAGGCATCTGATAAAAGTTGCGAAGAACCACAACCGTCAGTACTTTCGCGTTCTGCTCATCAAGTTCTTTCATGCCTTCTTCACAATTCTTAAGAAATGTGTGCCATCTCCACACAAAATCTTCGTATCTCTTCTGATTTGAAATTCCAAGCCACTTCTTAATCTTCACCTTGCCACGTTCCTGCTTCTTACATTCATGTATCTGGATGAAATATTTAAACCCATCTTCTTCATAAATACGTCCAAGAGGGAACAAACGACAGATTCCCGGTCTGTATCCATGAATGGAACATCTTCCATCTTTCAAGAACGGACAGGCCTCTTCCTCTCCTTCCATCTTCAAATTAGGAAGTACCATCCCATCAACTACATTCAATTCCAGATAGTTTGCAAGCAGTGTATCAAAATTCTCTTTTTTCCCAAGTTGCAATCTCCACAGATCCATTGGATCCAATATGATGGAATCTCCCATTCCCTGGCAGCATGCGGAGCAGCCTTCACAGTCATGACAGTCCACCTTAACCATATCTCCAGAGGAATACAGACGTCCGTCTGAAATTTCATTAAGATCTACTTTGCGCTTCATTTTCTATCTATCTCCATTTTTTCTGAATTTAATCGTGTTCTATTAGTATAATACAGATGGACTGTTGGTTGCAAGAGCTGTGTTATTGTTCGCGGTTGGTCAACATAATTACAAATGATACAAAAAAGTTGTTGATGGCACAGGAAACTACACTATCATCGCGCGCCCCTGCTCATCAACAACTTTTTATTTCACATTATAAATGATTATTTAATCTTAATCCTCGTATCCGTTTGGATTCATGCTCTGCCATCTCCAGGAATCTTCACACATCTTGTTCAGATCTCTCTCAGCTACCCAGTGTAGTTCTTCCTTTGCCTTGGAAGCATCACAGTAACATGTAGCAATGTCTCCTGCACGACGTGGTTTAATCTGATAAGGAATCTCTTTTCCACAAGCTTTGGAGAATGCTTTTACCATGTCAAGTACAGAATATCCGTTTCCTGTTCCAAGATTATATACGGAAACTCCCGCTTTCTCTTTCAATTTCTCTACTGCGCGGACATGTCCAACTGCGAGATCGACTACGTGAATGTAATCACGTACACCCGTTCCGTCGTGTGTATCATAATCGTCTCCAAATACACCAAGACACTCAAGTTTACCGATTGCGACCTGTGTAATGTATGGAATCAGGTTGTTCGGGATTCCCTTCGGATCTTCTCCGATCAGTCCGCTCTCATGAGCTCCGATTGGGTTGAAGTAACGAAGAAGTACGACGTTCCACTCCGGATCAGCTGTATGAAGATCTGTCAGGATCTGCTCCAGCATCCATTTTGTCCATCCGTATGGGTTTGTACATGTTCCCTTTGGGCACTCTTCTGTGATCGGGATAAATGCCGGGTCACCATATACTGTTGCAGAAGAACTGAAGATGATATTCTTCACGCCGTGATTTCTCATTACATCACAGAGAACTAAAGTTCCTGCAATGTTATTCTCGTAGTATTCGAGTGGTTTAACAACTGATTCACCTACTGCCTTGAGTCCTGCGAAATGAATAACCGACTCGATCTCTTCTTTCTCAAAGATCTCGTTCATTGCTTCTTTGTCGCGGATATCTGCTTTATAGAACTTCAGATCTTTTCCTGTGATCTGTTTTACTCTGTCTACAGCTTTCTCTGATGCGTTGTAAAGGTTATCTGCGATTACAACATCATATCCTGCATTCAAAAGTTCTACACATGTGTGGCTTCCGATAAATCCGGCGCCTCCTGTTACTAAAATTGCCATTTTAAAATTCCTCCTCTGAGCTTTATTGCTCAAATTGCTGCCACTCACAGTAACTGCGTTCAGCAGCTTGCTTATCTTTGCTTTGTTATCTCTGATTATAACACATCCACCACAAAAATCTTTATACGAATAGTTCCTCTTATGGTAAAAATGTTGCATGATCATTATCATTCACAAATTCTGTAACTGACAACACATAATCTAATCCCACAATTTCTGTGGATAAAGACCTTCGTCTTTCAAAGCCTGTACCGCTGCAACTACAACCGGCTTGTCCTCTTTGTATGTAACTCCATACCATTTATCTTCGGATTCAAGCACTCTTACGGTTGCTCTGCCCTCTGCCAGAAGGTCACTGACTACGGATGGCAGGAAGTACTCACATTTCATCGGATTCTCCTTAATACCTTTCTCAAGGAATGCCGGAAATCCTGCTTTGATCTCATCTAAAATACTTCTTGTGAATCCCCACATATTCATGGATACAAGAGTATCTCCGTCGATAGTTGTCCATGTCTCTCCGTCGTCTTCTGAGAAAGCGATTCCACCGTCACGCTTCTCGATCTTTGTACGCTCTGTGATTTCAACCAGCTCTTTCGCCTCATTGAGTTCACATACGCCACGAGCAACATGTCCGTTATCTGTAACTGTATTCTTCAGACGATAACCTACCATTGTATAACGGTACTTATCATCATCTTCATGTGTTGTAAGGAATTCATAGATTGTCTCAAATGCATGACGTCCGTAATAATCGTCCGCATTGATTACTGCAAATGGTCCATCTACCTCATCGATCGCACTTAAAACAGCATGCGCTGTTCCCCAGGGCTTTACACGTCCTTCCGGAACTTCGTAGCCCTCCGGGAGATTGTTCAGATCCTGGAATACATACGCTACATCCATGATCTTCTCAATTCTCTTTCCAACAGCCTCTTTAAAATCTGCTTCATTTTCTTTCTTAATAATAAATACGACTTTCTCAAATCCTGCGCGTTTTGCATCAAAGATCGAGAAATCCATAATAATATGTCCTTCCTGATCTACCGGGTCAATCTGCTTCAGCCCGCCATATCTGCTTCCCATTCCTGCTGCCATAATGACCAGAACCGGTTTCTTCATAATGAAATCCTCCAAATATTTTTTAATATTATGTTGCCTGATGGCAATTACATTTCTATTGTATGACATATAGATAAAAAAATCTAGATGAAAATCAAAGAAATACATGCACAAAAATCCATGCATTTCATCCCGCTGAGATCATAAAATGCATGGATTTTCCTGACTGTCAGGTTATTTTACTGATGTTATCTCACATTAAATGCGTCATTCCCCGGATATACTGCGCTTGTTCCAAGTTCTTCCTCGATGCGGAGTAACTGATTATATTTCGCTACACGCTCCGAACGGCTCGGCGCTCCGGTCTTGATCTGGCAGGTATTCAGCGCTACTGCAAGATCTGCAATCGTTGTGTCCTCTGTCTCACCGGAACGGTGGGAAGAAATTGCTGTGTAACCTGCTTTGTGTGCCATCTTGATTGCTTCAAGAGTCTCAGATACAGATCCAATCTGATTCAGTTTGATCAGAATAGAATTTCCGCATCCAAGCTTAATTCCTTTCGCCAGTCTCTCTGTGTTTGTGACAAAAAGATCATCTCCAACCAGCTGAACTTTATCTCCCAGCTCTGCTGTCAGCTTTTTCCAGCCTTCCCAGTCTTCCTCATCAAGTGCATCTTCGATTGAGATGATCGGATATTTCTCTACCAGTTTCTTCCAGTGGTCAATGAGCTGTTCTGAAGTATAGACTGTTCCTGCCTTTGGAAGTTTATACTCTCCAATCGTCCCTGTCTTCCATTCTGAAGATGCCGCATCCATCGCAATCTTGAAGTCTTTTCCAGGCTCATATCCGGCCTTCTTCACAGCCTCAAGAATTGTCTCGATTGCTTCTTCGTCTGATTTCAGTGCCGGGGCAAATCCCCCCTCATCACCTACAGATGTTGCAAGTCCTCTGTCTTTCAAGATTCCTGCAAGTGCATGGAATACTTCTGTACACCAGCGGATGCATTCTTTAAAAGACGGCGCTCCCACCGGCATGATCATGAACTCCTGCACATCCAGTCCAGAAGAAAGTGCATGACACCCGCCATTTACAATGTTCATCATTGGAACAGGAAGTCTGTTTCCATTCACTCCACCAAGAAAACGGTACAACGGAATCTCAAGTGCGTCTGCTGCCGCTCTTGCACATGCGATTGAAACCGCAAGAATTGCATTTGCGCCAAGATTCGATTTATCTTTTGTTCCATCTGCCTGGATCATAGCCTGATCAATTGCATAAGTGTCGCCTGCATCCATTCCAACTAATGCACTGTTGATTGTTGTATTAATATTTTCTACCGCACGGGAAACACCTTTTCCACCGAATCTTGACTTGTCTCCATCACGAAGTTCAAGTGCCTCAAATTCTCCGGTAGAAGCACCACTTGGAGCCGCACCTCTTGCTACAGTTCCATCTACAAGATGTACTTCCGCCTCAACCGTTGGATTTCCGCGTGAGTCGATAATTTCTCTTCCAATTACTTTTTCAATTTCCAGATAATTCATAGTTGTCCATCCTTTCTGAGGACTCCCTCGTCTGTGTTCAGGTATTACAGACAAAGGAGTATACATGATTTATTCACACAGTTAGTTTTCTCTAACCATATGTATTCTATCAAGTTTCTTTACAAAACGCAATATTTCTACATGATAATGATTCTCATTTTATAGGCTTCTACATATTATCTGCATTTGCTATTATTTATATTCTTACTTTTTTATAAATACTCCCCCAGCTTCTCGACTTTCCTCATATCCGTTGCCCAGCTCGTAGCAAATCTGACTACCGTATGTTTCTCATCCGTCTTCTCCCAGAAGCTGACCCTGACATTCTTCTCAAGTTCTTTCAGCTTCTCATCTTCCATCTCAACAAAGATCTGGTTCGTTGGGGAATCAATATAGAAATCATATCTTTTTTCTTTCAGGATTTCTTTTAGTCTCGCAGCTGTTGTGATTGCATTCTTACTGATTTTCATATACAGATCATCTGTAAATAACGTATCAAACTGAACACCAAGGAACCATCCTTTGGCAAGCAGTGCTCCGTGCTGTTTGATCAGCGTCACAAAATGTCTCGGTGCATTTTCTTTTGTAAATACAACTGCCTCTCCGCAGAAGGCACCTACCTTTGTTCCACCAATATAGAAAACGTCACAGTATTCTGCAATATCTTCCATTGTCACATCTGTATCTTCTACTGCGAGACCGTATCCAAGACGTGCTCCATCAAGATACAGTGGAATATGGTACTGCTGACAGATATCAGAAAGCTCTGCGAGTTCGCCACGTGTATACAGTGTGCCATACTCTGTTGGGTGAGAAATGTAAACCATCCCCGGGAAAACCATATGTTCATGATTCCCATCACTATAAAACTGATTCAAACAATCAGCCACGTCTTTTGGCTGGATCTTCCCTTCCTGCTGTGGAAGTGTAAGTACTTTATGGCCGGAAGCTTCAATCGCACCTGCCTCGTGTGATGCAACATGACCTGTCTCAGCCGCGATAACACCTTCATAGCTCTGGAGCACGGAATCAATTACTGTCTGATTTGTCTGTGTTCCTCCCACAAGGAAGTAAATGTCTGCCTCCGGACATTTACATGCCTGACGGATCTTTTCCTTTGCGGATTCACAATATGAATCATTTCCGTATCCTGTAATTCCTTCTTTATTTACTTCTGCCAGTCTGCGCAGGATTTCCTCATGTGCGCCTTCTGAATAGTCATTTTCAAACGAAATCATTTCTTAGCTTTTCCTTTCTTTCTGAATGTTGTATTTTTATTTACATTTCTTTTCTCTGGAGATTTCTTGCTCCTTGATTCATTTTTTGTTGTGATCTTCTTAGCAGTTCGTTTGTCAACGGTCTTCTTTTTTCTCACGCTGTACCCAAACGTTCCGATCTTTTTGCCAAGTCCAAGATATTCTCCATGGGAATATGCCAGAAGACCTGTCTTATTGAGTTCAAATTTACCATTTTCATTCATATAGGACTCATCCACCTGAACTGCCTTCACTTCTGCAAGAAACATGTGATGGCTTCCGAGTTTCTCAATTTTTGTCACTACACATTCAATATTGACCGGTGCTTCTTCAATGACCGGTGCGTAAGTAAGCTTCTCTGCCTTTTTCGCAGTCAGATGACACTCTTTCCATTTATCCACATCCCGGCCGGAGCGCACACCGCAGTAATCTGTCGCATGGGCGAGCTGTTCGGTTGTCAGATTGATCACAAACTCTCCACTCTCTTCAATCATATGATACGAATATCTTTCCGGTCTTACGGAAATGTATACCATCGCCGGGTTTGTGCATACAGTCCCTGTCCATGCAACGGTAAAAATGTTCGTATTTCCTTCTTTATCTGCCGTACTTACCATAACTGCCGGAAGTGGGTAGACCATATTACCGGCTTTCCATACCTGTTTCGCCATTTCTCTTTCCTCCTGAAAACCGTCCCCTGTTACGGAGACGGTTCTGGCTTTTTTATCTTAAAAATTCTTGTAACTGTTCAGCTTTTCTTACTGCTGCAGTGCTGATACAAGTGCCGGAACAAGCTGTTTTTTACGTGATACGACACCTTTGAGCATTAATTTCTGTGCATTATCTTCCAGATCATAAGCTCCGATGATCTTTTCTCTTGCTTCATTACCACTGCAGATCAGTTCAGAGGATTCTGCAATAATATTTGTCAGCATAAAGAAAATCATATCCAGACTGTGGTTCTGTCTTGTCTTTTCCATCTCCGGAAGTACTGTTGCCTTAATCTCTTCAAGCTCTTCTTCGCTCATTGAATTCACCTGACCAACACCAAATACCGTATCATTCACTGTAAACTGTTTGAAATCAAGGAAGAGAATTTCCTCGGCTGTCTTTCCTTTGAGGTTGCTTCCTGCCTTGAACATCGCCTGCGCAAGTTTCTCTATATTGATCCCGGCAATCTCTGCAAGCTTTTTCGCTGTGCTTTCATCAAGTGGTGTACAAGTTGGGGAACGGAACATCAATGTATCGGAAATAATTGCGGAACAAAGAAGTCCTGCATTCACCGGATCTATTTCGACACCATTTTCCTCATACATCTGAGATACAATTGTTGCTGTACATCCAACCGGCTGATTTCTGAAAAATACAGGTCCGATCGTCTCGATACTGCTCAATCTGTGGTGATCAATAATCTCCTGGACATCTGCCTCTTCCACTCCGTCGACTGCCTGATTCTTCTCATTATGATCGACAAGGATCACCTGTTTCTTGCTGACATTAAGAAGTCTTCGTCTGGAAACAAGACCTAAGAATTTTCCATCTTCATCTACGACCGGGAAATCACGGAAACGCTTACGTGCCATAACTTCTTTCACATCATCTACATAATCATTCTTACGGAATGTTACGAGGTGATCCTTCGTCATGAAAGATCTTACCGGAATACTCTGGCTGATATGCTGTGCTGCTGTAAATGTATCATGCTGTGTCCAGATAACAACAATTTCTTTCTCCTCTGCCTGATGAAGAATATTTTCTGAGATCGGATCATTCTGGCAGACTACCATACAGCTTGCATCCAGATCGACTGCGCACTGCTGTGCATCAATTCGATCCCCGATGATAACAAGATCATCTTTCTCAATAAAGCTTGTCATCAACTCTTTGCTTGATGCTGCAACAGTTACTTTTCCTTTATAAAAGTAACCATGTTCATTTCCTGTTACAATTTCACCTTCTACTGCCGCTGCAATATTACGGTACTGTGTTCTTGCCTTCGCTAGCATTGTGTTATCATAGACTTCCATATAGGATTTCGCAATATCACCTTTTGTGATCACACCTTCCAACACACCGTTACGTGTGATTGGAATTGTATGAGTATTCATCTCTGACATCTTTTCCCATGCTGTACGGATTGAGAGGCTTCCTTGAATTTCCTGACTTTCTTTCAGTTCCACATTCTTTATCTGTTCTCTAAGATCAGAAAGCAATGTCGGAACTTTTACGCCAAAGTGTTCCAGTACATATTGTGTCTCTTCGTTAAGCTGCCCTGCACGACGAGGCTCATACGTTTCTCCGGTGATCTTTGTCTTAAGATTTGCATAAGCAATTGCTGTACAGATAGAATCTGTATCCGGATTCTTATGACCTACAACATACACCTTTTTATTCTCAGCCATTTTTTCTATCTCTCCTTCTCAAATTTATCTCTTATTTACTTTTACACTCACATCAATTTATCTCTGTATTCTGTCATCTTACATGAACAGCTTCTTCATTAAGTATTAAACCTGACAATTTACTATTCAATAAGTAGAGTAACATTTTTTTTCTATTAATCCAACCGCATTTTTCATTTTCTTCACGGATTTTGGCTCTTTTGTTGTATTTTTTCTCATACATATGTTATACTTTTGATTAACGAGAAAAAGAAAATGAGGTGCTTTTAATGAGCGAAGAAATGAAAGAATTACAGACAAATGAAGTAACAGAAACAATGGCAGACTATGAAGATCATTTCGATGATGCGAATCCATGGAACAGAGTCCAGGATTATATGGATAAGAAAACTGTTCTTCCTGTTAAAATTGAAGGTGTCGTCAACGGTGGCGTAATTGTAATGGTAGAAGGACTTCGCGGATTCGTTCCGGCTTCTAAGCTGTCCCTTTCCTATATCGAGAATCTGGAAGATTATCTTCTCAAGGATATCGAAGTACAGGTGATTGATGTTGACCAGGCGAATAATCGTCTTGTCCTTTCTGCACGTGAGCTTCTGAAGGAAAAGGAAAAAGCAGCACGTGATGCACAAATTGCAAGTATGGAGGTTGGAACTGTTCTGAAAGGAACTGTAGAGACACTTCAGAACTATGGAGCATTTGTAAAGTTGGAGAACGGACTTTCCGGTCTGGTTCACGTTTCACAGATCTCCCAGAAGCGTGTAAAAATGCCTTCTGATGTTCTCACAGTTGGCGATGAAGTTGAAGTGAAAGTCATCGGTATCAAAGATGGCAAGATCAGCCTTAGCATGAAAGCTCTCGAAGAAGACAAAGAGAAGGCTGAAGAGAAAGCTGAAAAGGTTGTGATCCCGAAAGCGGAAGATATCGGAACAAACCTTGGAGATCTCTTTAAAAATATCCAGTTATAGAAATTGGTGCTGTGATCCTGTTCAGATTGATAATCTGCGTAATTGGTAGCATGATACAGAAAAAGTCCCTTTCAGAAGTTTATTTCTTCTGAAGGGACTTTTCTATTTTCATAGTTTCAATAATTCAGCATATTTATTATGCACAAACATTCTCCAGAATCTCTTCCAGCGCATTCTTACTGCTGGTGTGACAACGAATCACATCCGCATTGCATCTGCCGGCTTCTTCTACTGCACAGCGAACCATTTTATGGGATACTGTGTTTGTGAAAAGAACAATCAGATCAGGACTTCCAATCTGTTTGCTTAAGCTTGCTGACATCTGGGTGAAGATCTTCGCCTTACAATTAAACTGTTTACAGACTTTCTTATACTGACATACCATTCTGTCATGTCCTCCAATGATTACTACACTCATACTGAATTACCTCCTGAAATCTGAATCTGATTGTCTATTACTTTACCTATTCTTTTCCTATATGTTTTATGAATTCATTTCCACATATCTTCCTTGTTCGTTAGTCGTGTCTAACCTATGTATTTACTATACTATAACGAAAACATAATATCAATATTATTTACTGATAATGTTTCTCATTAGAATAAAGAATGTGCCTTGGCACATTCTTGCGCCTGCGGCGGTCGCTTGCGACACCTACCTTGTACGCCACAATGCGCATCCTGAGCGGAGCGTTTTTTATATGTTAGGAAAGAACTTTCCTAACATATAAAAAAGAACTACCGGGACAAACCTCTATAAAAGTTAATCCCGGCAGTTCTTTTTCTTGCCTTTTTTATTTTATGTTGTTTCACTCAAGATTGCTGTTCACAGTAACTACTCAAGTTCTGTTCTTTTATTTTCATCCAGCAGATTCTTCATACTTCCAAGGCTTATCATTAATGTAGACGCATTGTGCAAAAGTGCAGATACTGTCGGCTGGACAATTCCTGTCACGCCAAGCAAAATCAATCCTGAATTAATCCCGACAATATTTCTGTAATTCATATGTATCCGCTTCATCATGGCATTTGCCAGAAGTTTCAGCGTCACAACTTCACGCAGATCATCCGCTGCAATCGTGATATCCGCAATCTCTCTTGCAATCTCAGCGCCATCACTGATCGCAATTCCTGCATCCGCCGCCGAAAGAGCCGGTGAATCGTTGATTCCATCACCGATCATGATCACTTTTCTTCCTTCTGATTTCTCTTTCTCAACAAAATTAGCTTTGTCTTCCGGAAGAACTTCTGCATAATATTCGTCAACACCAACACGTTTCGCAATTGCCGCCGCTGTACGTTCACTGTCACCTGTCATCATAACAACTTTACGGATACCGGCTTTCTTCAGATCACGAACCATTTCTGTTGCCTCTTCACGAAGCGGATCTTCTATACAGATAACTGCAACAAGTTGTTTCTCGATTGCCAAATACAGATGAGAGTATTCTGGTTTTAATGAATCGTATCTATCCTGATATTCGGATGGAATCGTACATCCTTCATCTTCGAAAATGAAATGACTGCTTCCGATCAGAACCTTTTTATCATCAATAGAGGAAGAGATTCCATGTGCCACAACATATTCTACCTTTGAGTGCATTTCTTCATGAGACAAATGTCTTTCTTTCGCTGCATCTACAACGGCCTTTGCCATAGAATGAGGAAAATGTTCTTCCAGACATGCTGCAATACGAAGCAGATCATTTTCTGAATAATCACTGAAAGGAACAATCTCTTTCACTGTAGGGGTTGCCTTTGTCAATGTTCCTGTCTTATCGAAGACGATTGTATCTGCATCTGCTACTGCCTCTAAGAACTTACCACCCTTTACTGTGATATTGTTCTCGCCTGCCTCGCGGATTGCCGAAAGTACAGTGATCGGCATCGCAAGCTTCAATGCACAGGAGAAATCTACCATCAGAACAGACAGTGTCTTCGTAATATTTCTTGTCAGGAGCCAAACTGCACCTGTCCCCAGTAATGTATATGGAACAAGTCTATCTGCAAGATGTTCTGCCTTACCTTCTACAGAAGACTTCAGTTTTTCAGAATCCTCGATCATGGTTACAATCTTCTCAAATCTCGTAGAGCCTGATACCGCTTTGACAAGAACTTCAATCTCACCTTCTTCGAGAACTGTTCCGGCGAAAACAGACTGTCCTACACTTCTTCTTACAGGAAGTGACTCACCTGTAAGAGATGCCTGATTGACCATTCCTTCACCAGTAACTACTTCCCCATCAAACGGGATCACATTTCCCATACGAATCACAACATGGTCTCCCGGCTCAATATCTGATGATTTTACAAGAATCTCCTGTTCATTTCTCTTCAGCCACACTTTATTGACATTAAGTGACATACTGCGCGCAAGATCTCCGACAGACTTTTTATGCGTCCATTCTTCTATGATCTCACCAATTCCAAGCAGGAACATGACAGATCCAGCTGTAGCATAATCTCTACGGAATACGGAAACGCTGATTGCTGTAGCATCCAGGACAGGAACCTCTATCTTACCATGCATCAGGCAACGGATTCCGTGCCAGATATATTTCACTGATTTTACAGATGTAATCACTGCACGGACCGGCATTGGAAGGAATAATTTACTTCCATAATGAAGAACCGTCTTCATAACCAGCTTTTCCTGATAAACAGCATTCAATTCTCTTCCTGAACCTGCTGCGACATGCTCCGGCAGTTTTGTATTTTCATAAGAAAATTCCTTTAATAAATTCAATACCTCTTCCCGGGTTCCAACATAACAGATCACAGCATCTGCGGTGCGTTCATATACTTTTACGTCTGTTACATTCTTCTGATTGGAGAGAAACCAGGATAGAGTATCCGCCTCCGTATATGTCATCCTTTTCTGGACAACATGGATACGAAGGCGGCCATTGATCTCATGCTTTACAATGAATTTCATAGAGAATTAAACTTCTTCCTCTTTGAAATCCTGCGCACCTGTATTCTCTTCCTGAGTTTCTGTCTCTTCTGCTTCTTCTGCTTCGTAGACAGCCTCAGCCTCTTTTGCTGCACGTGACTCATTGATCTGCTGAGCCTCTGCAAGGATATCCTCTGCATTCTCCTGAACAGTTGTTGCTGTCTTCATCACACAGTCTTTTGCTCTTAAAACTGCTGCTGTACAGTTTGTGTAAACTTTCTTTGCATCATCACTCGCAAGAATTTTCACTCCCGCTGTTCCGAAAAGAACACCTCCTGCAAAGATTCCTGCTTTTTTCAATTTAAATATATCCCACATTATATAAAACCTCCTAAATTTTTTATACATCATATCAACCCAGTATACAGATAGTCAATTCTAACTGCATTTATCGATAAATTTTATCGTTTATTCTCCGGTAATTTAATCGATGTTACTTTTTGGTCTTTTACATAACCGCAATGTTTTAATCCTTCGCGAACCACCTTATTCCATCCTGTTTCTGTGAGTTTAAAAATCGTATCATCATCCAACATGATAATACAGCCTCCCTCTTCTGGGCAATCCTGCGCACAATCAACTTTATACATATTTTTTCTGTTGATTGCTCCGATTTCTTCTAATGCATTGATCATTCTGTAGACCGTTGCCACGCCAATATTTTCATCTTCCTGAGATGCCTTATAAAAGATTTCTTTACAGCTTGAGCATTCATTTTCCAGAATGATATCGATCAGCATCTTACGCTGTTTTGTGATTCGGCATCCGTTTTCTTTTAGTTTTTCAATAATCTGCTCTTTTTTACTCACGGCACTCCTGCTTTCTGGTCTTCGCTGCATCAGTTGCTTCGCTATCTCACAGAGTTTTGCTCTCATGAGATAGAGGTGACCTCATAACCTGCATTTTTTACTGCATTTTTTAAATCTGCCAGATCAATTTCTCTGTCATAGGAAACTTCTGCACTATTTTCCTTCAAACTCACCTTTGCAGTAACACCATCCAATCCATTCAATGCATTCGTTACGGTATTTGCACAATGCTTGCAATGCATTCCTGAAATCTTCAACGTCTTTCTGCCAATCACCGGTCCGTCTAAAAATTTTGTTTTCGGTTTCTTACTGTTTCCAGAACCTCCTCCGCAACAAGGACCTTCTCCTTTAAAATGTTTGATTGATCCTTTCAGAGCCAGTCCGAGCAATATAATTACAATCAGTACAATAATAATATCTGCCATTTTGAGCTTCCTCTTTTAGTCTTCTTTCTCTTCTCTGTTTTCTCTCCATCTCTTAATCCACAGATAAATCTGATAAATGGATACACCTACAAGGTAAATCAAAAGAAATGCGCCAAACGCATAAAACATAGAACCAGTCGAATTTCCCATTCTAATCACCTTCTACTTTTTCTTCGTATATTGGGATTTTCCCACTGCCGTGCTGCATCCACCGCAACTGCCACAATTGCCACTACATCCGGCGCATCCGACATGTTTTCCTTCTTTATGATTTTTATATGCTTTATAAATGAGAAAAATACAATATCCGATAATTAAAGTTATTATTACAATATTTGCTATCATTGTCTTCAACACCTCGTTTTTTCTCTTAACTATAACAAAGAGCCGGATACATTTCCTGCACCCAGCTCTATTTTTTCTTCAAGAGTGCTTTCGCAGTTACTGTTCACTCCCGTGTCAATCACTCCGCTGATTGACACGGAGGATGCGCGTTTTGACTTGAATGCATCTCGCCCCATCGCCAAAGGCGATTTAAAATGGCGAGATGCGTTGCTGGTCGCACATCGTGTGAACAGTAACCTTTCGCATTCTTGCTTTTCCATATTACGCTGCCTGCACAGAACGTTTAGAATATACTTTCTGATCTTTATACGGATCTGGTCTGAAGAGCATGAACAGAAGGAAGATCAGTAAGATAAATCCTACTGCTGTACCTACGCCAAATGCTCCGCCTGTTACGAAAGATCCTACCTGGTATACGATCAGGCACACAACATAAGCAAATACATTCTGGAACAGGATTGCAAACCAGAACCATTTTCTGGACTGCATCTGCTGTGCCATTGTTGCGATTGCTGCAAGACAAGGTGAGTCAAGCAGGTTGAACAGAAGGAATGTAAATGCTGCAATTGTTGATGGGAACCAAGAAGCAACTCCCTGTGCTACTGTCACTGCATCTTCTGTATCTCCGGACACATTTGCAAGAACTCCCATTGTAGAAACGATTGCTTCTTTCGCTGTAAATCCTGAGATAGATGCTGCTACAGGCTGCCACTCTCCAAATCCAAGTGGTGCGAACAGAGGGGCGATCACTCCACCGATTGCTGCCATCAAGCTGTCTGCGCTGTCTTCTACAAGTCCAAATCCATCTGCTGTAAATCCGAATCCGCCAAGGAACCACATTACTACGCATGCAAGGAACAGGATTGTTCCGGCTTTGATGATGAATCCTTTCAGTCTCTCCCAAACATGAAGGAGAACTGTCTTAGCCTGTGGAATATGGTACTGCGGAAGTTCCATTACAAATGGAGCCGGTTTTCCTGAGAAAGGTTTTGTTTTCTTCAGGATGATTGCAGAAACAAGTACTGCAACGATTCCTACAAAGTACATCAATGGTGCAATGAAGGAGCTCTCCTGATATCCTGCCACTTCACCGGCAATAACTCCACCCATCATAGCGATAACCGGAAGTTTTGCTCCACATGGGATAAATGTTGCTGTCATGATTGTAAGACGTCTGTCATTATCCTGCTCAATTGTCTTAGAAGCCATGATTCCAGGAATTCCACATCCTGAAGAAATCAAAAGCGGAATGAAACTCTTTCCTGAAAGTCCAAAATGTCTGAACACACGGTCCATAACGAATGCGATACGTACCATGTACCCGCAGTCTTCAAGAATAGAAAGGAAGAGGAACAGGATTGCCATCTGTGGAACGAAACCAAGTACTGCTCCAAGTCCGCCGATGATACCATCTACGACAAGTCCGTTGATCAGGTCACTTGCTCCGACATTTGTAAGGAATCCTCCGACTGCATCCTGGATTGCTCCAACGAATGTATCATTTGTCCAGTCCGTTACAAATGTACCGACTGTTGTGACAGATATGTAATATACAAGCCACATAACTGCGATGAAAATCGGAATACCAAGGATTCGGTTTGTAACGATACGGTCAATCTTATCCGATGTTGTCAATTTTTCTTTTGCTTTTTTAACAGTAGTTCCGACAATCTTCTGGATAAACTGATAACGTCCGTCAGTTACAATACTTTCCATATCATCATCATGTTTCTTCTCCAATTTTGTTCTTTCGTCTTCAACAACTGCTTTTGCTGCACCTGAGAGTTTAATCTGATCTACAACTTTGCTGTCATTTTCAAGGAACTTTACAGCGTACCATCTTTTCTTATCTTCTGTAATTGTGTCAGGAAGGATTTCTTTTACACTCTCTACTGAAGCTTCAATGTCTTTTGCGAAAATTTCCCCCGGAAGTTTTACTTCTTTCTGCTTCGCAACTTTGATTGCTTCGTCGATCAGTTCATTCAGACCTTTCTGCTTTAATGCTGAAATCTCAACGATTGGGCAGCCGATCAGCATGGAAAGACGTTTGACATCAATCTTAATACCTCTCTTAGCAAGAAGATCGCACATATTCAATGCGATTACAACCGGTACTCCTGTCTCAACAAGCTGTGTTGTAAGATACAGGTTACGTTCAATGTTTGTTGCATCAACAAGGTCAACGATTACATCCGGATTCTCATTCAGAACATAATCACGGCTGACAACCTCCTCAAGTGTATATGGAGAAAGGGAATAGATTCCCGGAAGGTCAGTTACTGTAACATCTTCCTTTTTATACTTCTTATTCTTGATCTTACCTTCTTTTTTCTCTACCGTTACGCCCGGCCAGTTACCAACATACTGGTTTGCTCCTGTAAGAGCATTAAACAGTGTTGTCTTACCACAGTTCGGGTTTCCTGCAAGTGCAATTGTGATTGCCATTACTCTCTTTACCTCCTTAAGTTATATCAATCAGGCTATTCTGCATATAAGGTTTTATTTAACTTCTACACACTGTGCATCCGCTTTTCTGACAGTAAGTTCGTATCCACGGACTGTAATTTCAACCGGATCACCAAGTGGTGCAACTTTTCTGATAAAAAGTTCACTTCCTTTTGTGATTCCCATATCCATAATACGGCGTTTGTAAGCACTGTCTCCATCGATTTTTGTAACTACAACAGTAGTTCCTACTTTTGCATCACCCAAAGTCATAACACATACTCCTTCCTTTCTTTACTTTACTCATCACTTTTTCGGCGTCTCAATCAGATCATAATATGGCGCGCCATATCAGCATTTACTGCTACTCTCGAATCTTTAATATTAACAATAACGTTACCGCCAATTGCAGATAGCACGATCACTTCTGCTCCGGGCACAAATCCAAGATTTGCAAGAAAACGCTTCGTCTCATCATTTCCGCTTACTCTCTTAATTGTATTGGTTTCGCCAATGTTGGCCATTGTAAGTGGCATAATCTCACGCTTCTTTCTAAAATGATATTGGAATCTATTTTCATTTGATATAGATTATTAAAAACAGTTGAGATTGATAATTTTTTTCATTTTCTCTTCTGTTCGTAAGTTAGTATATGCTAATTCTCATTAGTTGTCAATGACTAATTTGCAGTTTTTCTAATTTTTTCTGTTCAACGCCAATGTTGAATTTGTCTGGCAAATTGTTTGCTGTCAGGAATAAATTATGATATACTAAGAAAAGACATGAAAATTCACTGTGAATAGTGATACGAATAAATTCTAATTTATATAGAGGAGGCCATTACCTATGCATGTAAATGAATCATCTGAAAATTATCTGGAGACAATCCTCATGTTAAGCAAGAAGCTTCCTGTCGTACGTGCCGTCGACATTGCAACAGAGCTTAACTTTAAGAAATCAAGTGTCAGTGTAGCAATGAAAAAACTCAGAGAAAGCGAACATATTATTGTATCTCGTGAGGGCTATATTACATTGACAGAATCCGGACAGGCAATTGCTGACATGATATATGAGCGTCACACTCTTCTCTCTTCCTGGCTTGAAAGACTCGGCGTTGATCCACAGGTTGCAGCTGATGATGCATGCCGTATGGAGCATGTGATCAGTGAGGAAAGTTTCAACGCAATCAAGAAGCATATTGTTTCCCATTCTTAAAACGAAAAAGCACTAACAGAAGAGTGATATCTCTTCTGTTAGTGCTTTTTTCTTACTTTTACTTATCGTTATAATGATACCTACATGCTAAACATACAAACGGAGTTGGTGGGATTCGAACCCACGTGCCCCGGAGGGCTAACGCATTAAATAAAGGATTTTCAGAACAAATAACGTAAATGTGACAACTTCGTGACACTATACAACATATAGATACAAATATGGAAGGAGCATTTCCAATACACCTGTTAATAAAACCCTCTGCTAGAAGTTCCATAGAATAATATAATATTTATGCTGCTATAACATCACGTCTTATCAATGCTTCAACATCGTATCTTAGCATTGCGTCATAAGCACACTTTGGTATCCTTCCAAGATTCTTCTCCGCAACCTTTTCTATACGCTCTTTCTTTTTATTACAAGCGAATTCAAACACTTCATCATATGTCTCATATACTTTTTTTCTATTACTGCCAACAAAGTATTTTCCATCTTCATTTTCATATATGTTATCTTGTGCATGACGCTCAAATATTGTATTAATATAGTGTTCAATCAATACACATGTTTCAGGGGAATACTCCTTATTTCCCGGCTTCAGTATATCCTTATCTAAATCAATTCGATTTCCAAACACATGATGCTCGTCATACCAAAGCTTGAAATTCGCATAATTCTGCCACTCTTCACACACGCATTTATCTGCATATTCTGGCTTGTATTTTTTATGCACTTCTTTATCATGACATCTCTGCATCATGTCCTTCCACTTGATATATGATTTTTCATAAATTCCTTTTCCTACAGCCATTCCATTATATCCAATCCCACACATTCCTCTCTTATAGTGTGCCGGATTCCATCCATCTTGCTTGTATTCCACTGCATTTATTACCTGCATAATAAGATCTTCAGACAGCGGAAATACAGATTCTTCCTGTAATTCCGTCAATCGATTATATTGTTTTTCCGTAACTGGATACAGATTTTTATAATATAAATCGTTCTCATTGTTCAATTGATGCCATATTCTTGTATTATTTGTCTTGTCATAATTAACGATAAACGTTTCTACTGCTAATTCTTCCGCAGATACCCTGTGTTTTACATACTTGAATATTTTGGTAGGCTTAACATATTTTTCCTTCTCAAGTGTAAACATCCTTTTTCCAGTTCTTTTATTTTTGCTTCCACGCTGAACTCTATATTTTCCATCTCTATATTCAACTACCCGTCCATGGCTGCTGTACCAGGTATCTTTGTAATATAATAGCTTTACAAATCTTTCGTCTCTAGCAATAAAATCTATTCCAGACTCATTCTTTCTCAAGATTCTTGAAGAGTCAATTTTCTTATATTTCCTCTTGAAGTGCATGGATTCATCAGAAAGATATTGCTGTAATGCACTTTCATAGAGTGATTTTTCTCTACTTTTCTTTGTACATTCTTTACATGTGTGTAAACGATTTTTCCCATAAATCATTATATAGTTCTCTATCGGCAATTCTCTTCCGCACACTTTACACGCTTTTGTTTCATTATACTTTATTTTTTTATTTTTTCTCAAAATGTCCTCCATTCTTTTACCTACATGAACCTATTTCTCATGCAGGTGCAGTCTATTATTCATTCCGGACTACACGGGATTTTTTTGCATCAAAAAAGACGGTATTTACACCGCCTTCATTTAATTTCTATTCATTTATTTCTTTGGAATTTCTTTTAAACCTTTGATATATGCAACCATAGAGCCGAAGTCACCTGTTCTTTTTTCAGTTCCATTAACATATAGATATTTTGCTAATTGATTTCTTTTAACATTAGATTTGATTAAGATGATATATGCATTCGTATTCGTATATTTTAGTTTTTTATTTAACTCTCTTTTCTGTCGAATACGCTGCTTTTTAATTGCTTCATGAATGAACTTGGAATCATGCTTATTAATATATTTGCTGATCCAATTATAACAACTGTCCCATTTGTAAGGTAACATATCAAAATATGTAGCATCCTCTGGATACCATTCAAGCCATAATTCTTTTACTGACTTGCTTGTAATTGTCATATCTATATGTGATATTTCATAAGCAATAAGCATTTTCTTTTCTTTGACGCACGACAATTTTAATTTTTCCTGTTGTTCCACGTAATTCTCCCTCTATCTAAATTTCTTCAGTTTTTTCATTCCATCTAACAGACGAGTATATTGTTCTTTTAATGCTCGAATATCAGATATTTCCTTTTCCCAATTATCTTTTAACTTTTCCAATTCCTTGTACTTTTTATCTAATGAACCGCTCTGTGCAAGTTCTTCTTTTAATTTTTTATTTTCTTTCTCTAAAAGTGTGTTTCTATTTTCCATTATTTTAAGTTTCTTGTCTAAATCCATATCAACTATATCCTTTCTCAAAAGAGACGATGCATTACTACACCGTCTCACTTTTAAAATCTTTGTCTATATTTACTCATGCTACCCTTGCCAGTAATCTGTCCAAGTGTCATATCTTGAATAATTTTTTCTGCTTTAACATCCTTTTGGAATCGTCTCATCATTTCCGAATAGAATTCAGCATAATTAGCAGGATTGTCTACTTTAACATCAAAGTTAAATGTCTGATTCGTTGCAAACTCATTAAACATGTTCGGAACTTCCGGTGGGTTCTGAATCATGCTATCAATGAATCTTTGTGGATCATTTGCAAAACTCCATAAGTTTTCATGAGCATTGTTATTAAACACAGATGAGTTTTTACTTAGCGGAGTTAGAATAGAACCATCATCAAGTACGATTGTTTCAGGTTTCTTATGCTCTCCGACAACAGCCATTTCATCTTTTGGAACAGACTTAATACCTTTCTCATATCCACTAATCTGACTTAAATCAACCCATCCAAGAGGATGCGCTGCATTTTTATCCTTAGAAATATGATATTTCTTTTTTGCCCAAGATGCATTGTTGATTTTAGTAATATATACTGTCTGTCCATGCATCTGTGTTCCAGTAGGAGATAACCCATCTGAACTATAATAATATGCGCCACTGTTAAACGTAACCGCATCGCCAACATTCGGAACACCATCACCACTTGATGTTGTTGCAGGTTTAGGCGTAGGTGTCACAGGTTGAGGAGTAGAAGTAGAAGATGATGGCTTATTGCTACTAGAAGAACTAGCACTTGCTTTTTTATTAGAAGCATCTACAGCTTGTTTAATAAGATTCGTCAAATCATTTATTGCATTCTGAACTCCTGTAATAGAAGACAAGAAATTAGTACCATAATTGGTAATAACTTGATTTGCCGAATTCCAAATTGTATTCATGCTTTCAGTCATTGTGTAACCAACGCTGTCAGCTTTTGCTTCTAATGTATCTCTAATTGCGCCAGCTTCAGAATTTACATTTGCAATCACATCAGATACAAGAACATCAATATTATCCAGTCGCATATTAAGGACTTCTTCATACTGTTCATATAAATCATCCAATAATTTCTTCTGATCTGCAATTGAACGTTCATATTGAGTTTCAGCCAAATCTTGTTTCGCATCATTCAAATCATTCTGTAACTGCTGTCTCTTTGATGCACCTTCTTCAGAAGTATCTCCTTGATATGCAGCTAACTGTTTCTCGATGGAAGATATTTCTTTCTGCTTTTCGGCTAACTGTTTCTGATAATCATACATATCCTTGTTTGTATCAAGCAAGTCAGTGTACTTATCAATCAACTTTTGAAGCGCATCAAGTTGAGAATTAATACCATCTTCAACTAAATCTTTAATCGCATCCTTTTCCTGCTTTGCAGACGTAATAGACTCTTGCTGAAGTTTAAGTAATTCACTTCTACGGTCAATGAGTGTCTGATTGAATGGATCGGATTTTAACTGTTCGTCAATCTTTTCCATTTCTTTTCTATACTCATCAGCCTGTGCCATGAGAGTATTGTATTTTACGCCATGAAGACCAAATGTAGCTTTTCCATATTCTGTAATCTGACCACCATTCTTGTCGTCATACATCTTCTCACTGGACATAAGTTCTTTAAAAAAATCTGCTTCATCATTGATTTTAGAGATTCTGTCTTGAAGTTTATCAAATAAATCCCATTGAATCTGACGAATACTATTTCCCCATTCGATTGTACTCTTATTGCAGTCCTGAATAGACTCATCAATAGAATCTATTTCGTCTTGCATGTTATACCATGACTCAGAATACTTATCTATTTTTCCGCTGCTAAGTGCGCTATTTAAAGAATTAACCAGTGCTTCACGCTCTGCATACAATTGATTAATCTTTTCGTTTTCATTAGAGATTAAGCTGTCATAATACTTTGTGCTAACAATATATCCAGATGTCTCCGTAATATCAATCGCACCCTCAAGCATTGAGTGTGTATGTTCAAACTGTTTTAAGATTGCATCGTATTCATCTTTAATGTTATTAAAACGCTGTTCAATTAGTTTAGACTCTTGTTCTTTGAGATCAACAATCGCATCTCTACAATCAAGAGCTTTTTCATACCAATTCTTATAATCACTGATCTTTTCTTTCAGATCAGAATCCGTGATTGTTTCAATGTCAATTTTACCATTCTGGATTTTATCAATCCAATCCGAAGAAAGACCTTCTCCGGCTGATTCAGCTTCTTTAATATATCTGTCATATGCCTGTTGCTGTAATGAGATTTTTTCGGTTACTTTTGAAAGCTCAGAAGATAATGCTTCATTACGCTTTGACCATGTGCGATATGTACTTGAAGCAGTTGTATCTAATTCGTCAATCTTACGTTTGATACGGTCTAACTTTGTTTCAATCCAATCAAGGGTTTCTTTTGTTTCCTCTTTGTCCGCTGAAGAATTGGAGGAAGAGTTGTTGGAGGAATTAGATTTTGAACTGTTGTTGTTTTTAGATGATTTCTTTTTGGAAGATGGGGATGCTTTACTTCCACTACTGCCGACATTAAATTTACCTGTCCCATTGGAGAACGCTGTGCCTAAAGAATGTGCGCCTTCATAAGCTAATTTGCCATGAGAACCAGTAACATATCCATTTTTCAGTAACGCTTCTGACTGTTCTCCATTGAATACAATGTCTCCTTGTCTTAAACTTGTAAAAGCTGGATCTCCACCATTTACAACAAATGGTTCTCCATCTCTTACAATGATTTCAGGTTTTAACTCGTTGACAAGTGCGTGTGGCTCATTCTGCTTTAATCCCCAATTCTTATTTGCTGATACATTAGTTGTTCCTGCTGCATGAGCTGTACCATTTGCCGGAGATACACTACCATTTGTTTTGACATTATATGTAAGGCTTCTTTCCTTATTTCCCGGAAGATTCTCAAGTCCAGATACGTGTACAGTATAATTTACTTTTGCATTCTTATTTGATGGTTTGTAAGCATCTACATCCGAATGTTCCGCAGTAAACTTAACCTTTGCATCCTTATCTTCAGGATCATATCCATCAACAAGTGTCTTGTCTACTTTTGCATTTACTAACATCTGTGGTGTAATTGCTGAAATAGAAGATTGAATCGTTCCAAGAGCAGCCGTATCAAGATTTACTCCTGCATTAACATTAACTTTCGTTTCTGTCAAGGTCGTAAGAGCAGATTGTACTTCAGAAGTATCCAATGATAATGATGCTTTTGTGTTCCCATCTAATCCTTGAATTTTACTTGCAAGGTCTTGAACTTTCTGCTGTGCTTCAGTTGTATCTATGTCCACACCAGCTTTGCCAAGCTCATTCTGTGCATTTAAGTTGTTTACAGCTGTTTGATACTCTTGCAACAGAGCAATGGCTTCTCCGATTTTCCCATCAACTTGATTTGTATCAATTGACATAACCGCAGAAGTGTTAGTGAGCATTTCTTTCTGATAGAGAAGTGTCTGTAAATTATCAACCGCATCCTGCGCACCACTAAGAGAGAGATCTACAGTTCCACCTTCATTCTTAAATTCACCCAATGCTGATTTGGCATCATTTATTTTGGATTCTAATTCATCTGCATTAACTGTGATTTCAATATCTGACTGTCCAAGTTCTTGTTGCTTTTGGACAAGGTATTCAAGTATCTCATTTGCATGTTGAAGTTTCTCTGTTTTTACATCAGGGTCTATTTCAGAATCTTCTTGAATAGTTTTAATGTAGCTTTGAACCTTTTCAATCTCATCCGTAACTTCACTAAATGAAGAAGAATCAAGATTAATACCATTGAAAGATGTTTCATTCATATCAACGAGAGATTCTTTCGCAGATTCCGCAGATGTTTTTAACTCATCCAATGATTGTACTGGCTGATCTAGGTTAATATCAAAACCATAATCTTTGAGTTTTCTCATTACCGCCTGGACTGCTTCTACATCAATACCAAGTTTATCTGCAATTTCTTGGTCGTTGCCTACTCCGAAATCAATTTCCCATGAACCATCATCATTCATGTGCGCCCATTCAGAATTGATGTCTTGAATATCCTTTAAGAAATTTACAGCACCTTCCTGACCTTCAGTGAAGTAACGTTTAATCTTAGGCATTGCAGATTCATATGCAGAAACAATCTCTTCATTTGAAGCAGTTGATAAGTCTTGATTACTCATCAAATCAACAAATTCACGGAACTTATTTGTGCCTGTCAATCCTTTATCATACAATTCCTTTGCAGATTCAAGATTTCCTTGAATGGAATCATACATATCACCTTCTTCGCCACCAGACATAGCAGCTTGCCATTGATTATAGGCGGAGAGTGCATTTTCATACTGATATGCTAAATCTTGAAGAGTCTCTATGTTTTGCTTAATGCTATCTCTCTGTGTTGCATATGCACTGACATCTTGTCCTGCAAGCAATCCTTTTGAAATAGATTCTTCGACTTTTCTAAGTGCTTCTTGTTGATCGGCTAATGAACCCAAGTAATCTGTTTTTGTACTCTGCTTTTGTTGTTCCTGTAATTGAGCTAACGCTTTCTGATTTAAGTGATATCCATTTGCTGTCTTTTCCAATGCTTTATCAGCATCATCACCAAACATATCCTTAAATGCTTTAACGCTATCCGCAGACATTCCAGCACCGGAAACAGATTCCGAGAGAATTGATTTCAGAGATTCCATATTAGAAGTTGTTTTATTGATAGAATCTTGTGCTTCTGTAAATGACTTTGTTAAGTTGTCAATTGATACAGAGCCGGTCAATCCCATATCAGTAAGAATATCAACCACTTTTGCAACTGATTCAGCAGAATCATCAGAAACAACACCGATTTCAATTGCTTTATCTACAACATCTTTTAATGATGATTCAACTTCATCCAAGTTATCTTTCGTAATATCAATGCTTTTTAAATCTACATCTGTTAGATTTTTAAAGATATTTTTATCTTTTATTATTCCAAGCGCACCTTCTTTACCTGCAAAGTGAGTAAGCATGGATATATCTGTTGCATTTTCATTGAATCCAGAAATGATTCCATGTATATACGCTTGTCCAACCTGTTCTCCATTTGCATTAAACAGTGCTGCATCTTCAATTCCTTTTTTGTCCAAATCAAGGATATGAGAAAGAGATAAATCACCATCTTCTTTCGCAGCGTCAAGGATTCCATAAATATATTCTTGAGCAGATTTTTGACCTAAGAATTGATAAGTACCATCATCATTGTTTACAATATGAGAGAATGCAATATCTGTGACACCATCATATCCTTCTATTTTGTTAATGACATCTCCAAATACAGTATCAATATTGTCTGCACTTGCTCTTAATTGATCGTAATAAGACTCGATAAAATTACCATCTGCATCAAAATACTGAATATCTTGTAATTGTGTCTTGAATCTCTCAAGTTCATCAGTATTCCATTTGATAACTTTTCTGTTGTCCATGTCAACATTTCCGAATGTTGTTGGAAGAGTACCATTTTTGATTTGATCTTCGTACTTGTCAAGTCCCCAATCCTTAATCTTCTTATACTCTTCGTCAATTCCACCTTGAAACATATCTTTGACGGAATTTTTGAAATCGTTTACTTTGATTGCATTTGTATCAAGTGAATTTCCAACGTCATCGAATAACGACTTATATTGGGAATACTTCTCTAATACTCCATCTACAGTTGATGACATTACATCAAAAGAATTCTTTGCACGATCAATCGCAGATGTATCGCCACTAGATAAAGCCTCGTTATAATCATTAATCGCCTGTTTATAGTCTTCTAAAATGACAGCAGGACTTCCAGCATCCAGTCCTTTTGATATAATATCCGCTTGGAGGAAGTTATTGTAATCATCTCCATATTCATCAATTATTCCTTTGAATTTAGATAGTTCAGATGATGTAGAATCAATAACTCCTTCTAAAATTCCGTTATTGTCCCCAACGGTATCGATACGATTCTGTACATCATTCATAAAGGAATTCAATGTAGATTCTGCTTGCGTAACATCACCTTTGAATGTAATTGTATAAGCTCCTGTTGAATCTTTTTGAAGAGACAAACCTTTATCAACATAATTTTTTGCTATTTCCGCTACTGCTTCTGCATCCTTTGAGCCACCATTAAATTGAGCAATTCCAGATGTACGTGTCTTTGTCATTTCAGACTTGATTTTATCAAAACCTGTCTTGTTTTCATTCAGAGTTTTCTTTGCATCTTCAACCTGAAGCTGTTGCATAAGAGCAATCTGTTTTTCCATTTTACCGTTCACAAGATCAATGGAACTTGCACTTTCTCCGTACGTAGATGCTAATTGGTTCTGAATATCTAATAACTGAGATTTAGCATTGTAAGCTTCTTCTTCGGTTAAAGTGCCTGATGCTAAAGATTCTCTTAATTCTTCAACTTTCGAAATCTGATCGTTCAATGAAGAAGTATTTTCAGAAAACTTCTGTCCGGCTGTAGATGCTGAATTTACCGCATCTTCTATCGATTGTTTATATGATTGCCACACCATTACTCCGGCTGATACTGCCGCAGTTAATAAGATAATTGGATTCGCCATCATCGTTGCGAACAATCCTTCTAACGCAGAACTAAAAGATACTGTACTTGCTGTGGCTGCTCCATTTGCAGTAGATAATCCCATTGCTGCTACTGTTGCTTCTGCTTCAGCTTGAGCTACGCCTGAGTTTGTGAGAAGTTGAACTCTCTGTGCATCCGACAAAGATGTACTAGAAAGAACTAACTGCATCTGAGATTCAGACAATCCCTGTGTTAAGTTCAAAAGCTCTTTGAATCCTTTGGTATCAATTGTTCCGCTTTTAACAAGATTCATTGCATTTCCAAGATTGGAGAATTCACGCACTGTACCTTGAATCATGGATGTAAGATTTTTGAAAACAAATGCCCCACCGAAAGTTCCAAGTCCAGCAAGTGCGCCTTTAAGAAGATTGGTTTTGTCCACAAAATCTACAATTGCTTTAGAACCATCTAGGAATCCTGCATACATATCATCTGAAATTAAGGATGTAGATAATCCCTCAAGAGAAGATTTTAACTGATTTGTCTTAGCTTCAAGGGAATTAAGGTAATTATCTTCAAATTTCTTCTGAGCTGTTCCCTCTGAGTTATAAGCCACATTCGTCAACTTCTCAACTTTGTCCCAGTTGTCCATTGCCGCAATAAATTTGTTGTATTGATAAGTCCCGGCTGTTGCGGTCGCAACGGCTTTCTGACTATTGCTATCTAATGTCTTCCATTTCTTTGCGATATCATCAAGAACCCCTTCACTATCTCTGAACATTCCAGTGTTGTCACGCATAGATACACCGATTTTCTTCAATACTTTTTCCGTATCGTTTAGGCTTTCTCCTGTTTCTGCATCTACAAACTTCCCAGCCTTAATCTGATTCATACGAGACAAGATGGACTTCATAGCTGTACCAATTGACTCATCACTATCCTGTGTCACATCCTTAATTGTAGCAATAATAGCACTTGTCTTTTCCAAGCTTACCCCTGCATTGTTAGCCTGTGATGCTACTTTCATCAATGCTTTTCCAATACTGTCAGCTCCTGATGCACTTTCCAAGTCAATACTTGTTAGAATATCATTAATTCTACTTGCTTGGTCTGCTGCTAATTGGAATCCATTTAATGTTGTTGTTAAAATTTCTGAAGCATCCGAAGAACTTAATTCTGCATCTTTTGACAGTACAAGAGAGTCCTTAATAAGCGAATTCGTGTCTGCCATTGACCTTCCTTGTCTCAGCCAACTATCCGCTGATTCAGCCACACTGCTTGTCAGACTTCCAAGTTCCTGTGCTAAACTGTTATAGTCATTCATCAGATTATCAATGTAGTCTGAATCGGCATTTGTAGCCATAGCGAGATTCGTTTTAATGTCATTGAATTCTTTAACAGTTTCCGTAGCTTTCTTTCCTGCTTCAAACATCTTATACATTACATCCTGGAGCAAGTTAGAGACATTGTAAATACTTGAGAATGCTTCTTTTACACTTCCTCCAATTGAAGAAAAGATATTCTGACTCTGCCGTCCTGCATTATTTATACCTTGCAAAGCGTTCTGTAACTGATTAATACTTGAGTTGTCAATGTCTGACCCAATATTAATACTTTCATCTACAGCCTTTTTCACAGAATCAGTATTAACGCTTAAATCTAACTCGATATCCGTAATACTATTAACTGCCGCCTTAATTTTACTTGCTATATCTTCAGAGTCAATTTTGAAGTCAACAGGGATTTCCATGTCGTGACACGCTGCATTCAACTTCTCCTGAAGTCCATTTTTATCAACATCAATGTCTACTTTTACTGGTTCATCTCCTGTTGCAATCTTATTAATTGCACTTCGAAGATTGGATAACAACTCTTCTTGATTAAACTTCAAGTCAATATTTAATGCTTCACCTGCTGAAGCTGACGCAGAACTGATTGCTTCTCGAATCTGTGAAGTGATTTGTTCGGAATTGATATTGACATCTAAATCAACCGTAGTTTTTCCAATCTCCGTTGTTTCAGATATGCTTTGCTTTAGTGCTGATTCCATCTTAGAAGCCATATTGATGACAGAATCCCATGCTCTTGAATCAACGTTTCCTGCTTCAAAAACATTCATATTTTCTGCTGAAATCTTCTTTATATCAGCCTGTGCCTGTTTCCAAACTGATAAAGCATGATTCAACTGATCTGCTTGATTTGTAATATTGTCCGGGAATAAATTAGGGAATTTACCATTAAGCTCTGACCACATTGAATTAATGGTCGCTGTAGATTTCTTTGTATCGGTAACGAGTTTTCCAATATTTTGATTTAAAAGGGATTTGTAATTTGAATCACCAAGCTCTTTCTTAAGAGCATCGGTAACAAGGATTTTCTGATTTTTGAAATAATCATAGAAGTCATCAAACGCCCCTGAAGAACGGAGCGTCTTTGCATTTTTCTTTAGCGTATTTACTACACTTGTCATTGATGTCTCAAATCCATCTCCAATATTAAACTCCTGCCCATTCCATGACTTTCCAAGACTTTTTATCATTGAATTGAGCTGTTTCTGAAGTTTGCTAATTGTTGATTTGTCCGTGATATTAAAAGAGTCTGCCAGAGATTTACTCATAGCAGACGTATCAATTTTTACATTTTTTAATCCGTTTTCTATATTCTGTTTTAGTTTCTTCGCTGTGTTCTGACCGCTCACATCTACATCTATTGTAAGCTTATGCTTCTCTTTCAATAGAGCATTTAATTTTTGTTCTGCTTCTGCGATATTTAGATCAGCATCTATATTTATCTTAAAATCTTGTGACATAAGCACTTGCTCCTTATATAGATCTTCTTACTTCACCTTTTAGGCAAAGTAAAGATAAGTCCATTCTACGAATTGTCTCCTTAAGCTGTTCGGTTTCTGATGCTAGATTTGATGTTTTTTCCATCAAATTCACAATGATATCATCATCCATTTTTGTACGAATCAAACTACTTAATTTTTTCTTTTCTTCCTCCGTATAACCACTCCAATTTAAAATTATTTCATCCATAATTTCTGCTTTTTCAAATCTTGGATTAATTCCAAAATCTTCAAGTTTACTGTCCATTTCAGAACATATTTCCGTAAAGTCATATATATTAACAATCTCTCTTGTATCTAATATGACACAATACTTGTCACCAAGATTAATACTCAGTTTATAATATGGTTTTTTTTCTGCTGACTCTTCTATTTTCTGAACATTGAATAATTTTCCATAAACTCCTGTTCCATCTTCAAATCTTCCATAAATTAGATGATTTATTCTTTCTTTCATTTGTTCCATATATTTATTTCCTTTCATTAATTGAATCTTTTACCAAATGCTTCATTGATATTTTTTTCTACATCCTGCTCTGTCTGCTCCCAGAAGCCACCATTTCCAAGAAGTCCACCTTCTTCTGCATATCCATAGATTGTCTGTGTGTCTCTGCAAGATGGATTATAACGAAATCCTGTGTCAAGATTAATCTCTCCATGATAAGAATCCCCACCACCTGACAATGACATCTCTGGACTTTCTGCTAACTGTCCTGTTCTTTTATATCTTCCCTCCGGTGAATTATAGAATTGATCTACATTAGAATGTGCATTGACAAATGAAGTATTGACCACTTCATTCATTGCAGCTTGAACTTCTTTTTGAATTGCTTTTTTCAGAGCATTAAACGAATTGAATGTTTTGCTCATATGTTTTTATTCCTTTTTTGTGTGAAATATTGGCTGAAATGCCGTTGAATTTAATTGATTTTTGAATTTTAGTTATTTAAAAGATATTCCTCTAAGCGCTTAAAAAGATGCGGATAGAGATCGATTTTTCCTGTTTTGAACTGTGAAAGTAATCCACTGTTAATGTTCGTCTGCTTACTAATATAGCACTGTTTTTCTCTCTGAACTCTTTCATTGTATAGTTCTCGTAATTCTTCCTGAGTCACTTTTTCACCTCCCACGTAAATAAAAATTTATATAAAAATATTTCTTTGTAGAAAATAGCTGACATACACAGCTAAGAACATTTTACTATTTCAAGCCGAGATACGTATTGGCCTCCATACCTCGACTTGATAATTTGACCGCACTACTCGACTTACGCTTCTTTCATGCAGTCACGAAATTGAAGTAATCTACTCTTCTCTTTCATAACGGGACTTTCAATTCACTGAATTTTACTGCGCTTTTGGTAATTTTGTGCAAATTTTTATCACATTTTTTGGCTATTTTCCACAAAACAATTCATTAACAATTCTTTATGTGCATGAAACAGACCATTTAAAATAGTAGTTCTAACATCGGAATTTTCATCTCCAAACGCATATATAACTAGATGCATAACTGTTTCTTGACTTAATTCATTCTTTACTTTTTGTAAAAACATTTTCATCTGCCGTGATTTCAACTGATAAAGCATATCATCAGATAAAGTATCTTTTCTTGCTGAACACTCTAACGCTTTAATTGCATCATTATATTTTTGGGCTTCATCAATTATTTTTTGCTTCTTATATCGATTATCTACTTTTTTACACGATAAAGCTTTATTCAAAAATTTATTTATCGGTTCATGGTAAATTCTTGGTGAATAACCAATGATATTCTTTTCTATCAGTTCAGCCATAATATCCATTGGACAATTCAATGTCTTAACCTTTTTCCCAAAGTCTTTATTGTTCCGGGACTTTTTATTATCTGCATAGAATTGAGGTATATCTTTTCCTTTCATGCAGGGAAGATTTTTAATTCTACGGATTTCATTTTTTTCATCTAAATCGAATTCCTTTTTCGCCAAATCAATCGATATTTGACCAATCACAGACAAAATAATAAAGCATTCTTTTAATTCCTTACTGCACATTCCTTCATTGTAATAATATGATAAGGCTAACTGTGCTGTATCTGTAGACAGTCCAATTGAAGACTGTGCATCAGCAATTTTATTATCCATCAATGCATAATCTTCCAGCCGGAAATGATAATCACTACTCTTCATTTCTTCTACTGCATTAATAATAGTTGGATATTCAACATATGCCTGTCTTGCAAGTTCTACCACCTCTGATTGATTAGTCACAAACACAAAATCTGAATCTTCATCAAATCCGCTGCCCCTTGCCTGTGCATCTGTACCAATCAAATTAATGATAATTATGTTTTCTCCTAAGTTGGGAAAATATTTTGAAATCTTTTCTGACTTGATATTATGAAAATGCAGAATATTATTGGGAGAATTGTGAGGACTACGAAATGCAGCTAAATTTTCTCTATCCATAAATCTTTCTGTGTAACATTGAATTGCATCCTCTTCTACATCAAAAATATTTTCTTCCAATGGATTTTCTCCAACCGCTTTCATTAGAAGTGCAATCGGATTTCCCATAATTGTAAGATTATCTCCTTGCTGCGGTAATCGACCTTTCTTGAAATCATCCACCAATTTGTAAACATCCTTTTTCTTCTTTTTTCTAAAAAACTCCGTCTTTACAAACTCTGGATTCCGATTCACCAAATCCACAAGGAATTCATTCAAATTAAATTGGTTCTTTGTCATCTCAAGATACTTCAAGTAATTTTTATCATCATCCTTCAACCCATTGATAAAGTCTATTGCTTGTCCAACAATTTCTCCCAATATCTTTTTATCTGTACATGGTAAAGAATTATTCATCTGATAAGTTGACAACTGCAAATTATCCCATTTACTTTTATGTGCGGTCTTTATTACTGCAAAAACGTTCTCATATTCATTCATTAATTTTTGATATGTACGATATGCTTTTTGTTTTGTTCCACCCATCATATCTATAAATTTCAACCACTTCAATGATTTATCAGTAATAACAACTTTAATGTCCGACACTTTCTTTTTATTACCAAACATATCCGTTACTTCATACGTTTCAAAATCAAGTTCATGTTCCTTGCAATAATCTTTGAAATATTCCTGTACATTTCCTCGAAACAAACAGCTTTTAAAGAAATGAGAGCGACAATAAACAAATCCATCTGCATACTTTGGAAAGATAGATTCATCAATAAGTCCCATTCCATCCCACAAAATATTTTCAATCTTTGCATCTTCTACTTCTTCCACAACACATTCTTTTACAGTATAGGGAATGCTCTTATGGTGTCCAGGATATTTACCGTTAATGCGAATACCATTTTTCTTCAATTCCTCTTTAGTTCTTTCTTTAATATATGACCATCCTTTTTCAACAGCCTTGTCTTTGTCTAAAGTACATTTATGATTGTTAAGAATTGTCTCCATGCGTGGATCATCAAACTCTAAAACAAATTCATCATTCTCGTATGGAACATTTGCAACTTTAACAATCTCCGCTGCCATTGGTTTTGTATATGCACTTTGATCTTCTACAACCAAAATGTTTTTTAATGGAATATGGATATATCCAATTGCACACGCTGTAGTCAAGCTAAGATATGCAGACAGCTCTACTAACTTAAATACGATATCCGGATCAGCTTTTGCTTTTTCTTCCATAAGATCATAAAATCCCATCGTCAAATAATTAATGGCTTTATGAAATAGATTGTCCCGAACAAAAATGCACTCACCTTTCTTTGCTTTTCCTGATGTTCTATATAACATCTTGTAATGAATAGGTTCTGTTTTACCATGTTTTCCCGTATGTGCTGATTGAAATGTTACTCCATTTTTATAATAAAATGTTCGCAACTCTTCTTTACTCATTTTTTGTTCTTCGCCATCGTCAATCCTATATTCCGCATCATACGAAAATATCATCACAATAAAATCTTTTGAAAAGTCGTTGCTATTTCTTGTAATACTTGTTCTCATGAATCGCAAAAACAAACTATCATCCAATACTGCTTCGCGTGTGAAGATTTTCCTGAAATCCACCCACTCTTTCCCTATTTTGTATTGAACTCCTTTATTGTCTCCTGCTATATCATGAATATGTACCATACTGGCTTCCATGGACTCAATAGTCAACGGATTCAATTTCTTTTTATAATTGATTTTTATAATAACCACTCCAATCTTTTGTTCTTATATATACTATTCTCCGACTGATTTCCTGAAAAAGCTAAAAAATACCAACCATCGGTATTTAATCGTTCGATGGTTGGTTGGATTTTTTATTATCTATTATTTTTTTGTTTTCTTTCTTCTATAAGTTCATCAATAACTTTCTTATAATCTATATACATATTTTCAACTATATTATTATCGTAAATAGGTGATAAAACATTTAATGTAACTATATATACAAGCGGAATTATTATAATAAGCATAATTAAAACCCATGCAATACTATTAGTCTCACATTGAGGAATAAACAGTTCTGATATTTTCATAAATAATAATGTAACATATGCTGCGGATAATATACTCCATCCTTCCCGCCCTGGATGTAATCTTATACTTCCCCAATTTAAATATGCCGAAAAATCAATTAATGTATCTAAAGAATACTCATTGGATTTATATTTCTCAATAATATATTTTTTCCAATTTGTATAAGATTCAAAAGTATATTGTTCGTTTTCATTTCTACCTTTGTTTAATTTCTGAAGATCACTTTCAATTTTTTTCTTTTTTGTTTTTTGGAAACAAAGATAGGAATAGAATCTTTTCTCTTTTTCATAATCAAAATCATATACTCTTTTCCCAATTTCACAAAACCTTTTTCTTTTTCCAAATTTTATTTTCATACGTGCCTTTCCAAGCCTATTCTTAATTCACCACTCTTAAATCTTACTCTTCTTGCAAATAATATTCAATCATCTCAGAACATATTTTATACATTTTAGAAAATCATTATCCTTTTTTCGTTTTTTCACACCCGTCCCCCACTCCAAACACACCTCTCCCTATACTTATTGAGTGAAACTGGCAGCAGAATCCTCTCAGAACCAACCAAGCCAAGAAGAACTTACCTGCAATTCTACGAACTGAAATAGAGTCGATTTTACTTGATTTAAGCAAGCACATACATCACTTTTTGTAATAAATGAAACTTCGGTTTCATCTGCCAAGATTTGACCTCATTCCAAAATTTGTGGAGTCAATCTCTTCAGATCTTAGACATATTCCTCATGTACCTTACTGATTTCTGCATCCGTCTCAGAGTTTAAATATATCTTCAACAGACACACCAAGAGCATGAGCAAGTTTGATAGCAGTATAAACATGTGGGTTTTCAAGAGGATTATTCTCTATCAAACTTATTGTAGAATGTGACACATTGCTTTTCATAGCAAGCTGTGTTTGTGACCAATCTTTTTCCCATCTTAATTCCTGCAATCTGTTATACATATATTCACACACCTTTAAATTATTTTTCATAAGTTTAAGATTCAACTTGTGCCGGGGTTTCAGGGGTGGCACTTGCAAGATGCAAGGTTTCCCCGTAAGGAAACCGCAGCAGATTGCATAGTAAGACTTTGTGGATTGCTGTTTGGTGAACCCCTCTGACATATATTAATGCATTTCATTTTCTATAATATTCCTGCTGTAATTTATTCATCTGATTCTTATATGTTTTGTGGGATTCTCCCACCCCCTGTTGTCAATTGGTAACTTTCCTGCCACCCATAAGGGGATGTCAGTATAAGTTCCCAATTGATGCATTCCGCCAAGTGTGGCGTAATGCGCAAAATCACAACTACGTTTTAAATATTTTCATTACACATATTTTTCATTTTAGGGGGATTCTCTAATACATATATATTAGGAAACCCCCCTAAAATTATTTGATTTTGTAATATCCTCTTTTGCATAGCATTTCATTTTTTCATATTATTACAATAAGATAATCAATTACAAATTTTTAGAATCTTATGTCTGGGGTCAGATTGACATCTCACTATATATTATAGTGAAGTGCCAATTCGCCCCCAAGATACTTCTTCAAGAATCCAATATTTTTTATCTCTATTCGGGTTTTTAGAACCATCTTCTAAATTTCTCTTTTTATCTACTAGAAATTTCTTAGTGAGTTCTCCTTTTTCATCTAAGGTTTTATCCCTAAAACGACATTTATATTTACTTCCATAATTATCTTGCAAAGCACCATTTAAAGTATTGATTCCCTGTCTTCTCAGCTTTACTCCAATATCTTCAAATCTCTTTACAACTTCTTTTCGTTCATCTGAATATAGCCATTTACCTTCTATAGAATTCAAATATTCTAAGAATTCATCTTTTTCTTCAATGTTTAGCTCTAAATCTCCAATTTTATCAGCCACAGTGTATCCCAATAACTCAGTCATAACTATCTTATATGAGCTTTCTTTCATGTCATTCAGAATCGTATTATCCATCAAATATTTGTTTAATCGCATTTCATTAAAAGCTATACTGCTCTTTTCTTTTTCATTAACGAAATTAGCATAAAAAATCTTATTATTCCTAATACGCTTACGATTCTGACTGTATTTTTTCAAGAATTCATCATACTTGATTCTATATGTCATAACAGGGTCTAATTGATATTCATTTGTATTTATCAGACCTTGTATCGCCTGTCCAGAATAATCTTTCAGATAAAATGTACATGTATCATCTTCTGAAATTTGCCGTTTCCTTCCTAATGCTTGTATAGCTGAATCTGCATCAAGAATTTCAGAAAATATATGTTTTACCCTTTTATCCTTAATGTTTACCCCATTATCAAGAACTTTTGTTGTAATAAGAATTCGGCTATCAAAGGTAATAGTTCCATCTGAATGTTCATAGATGCAGTTTTCATCACGTATTGATTCAGCTTTTTTTGCATTTTTAGAAGCAAAATATTTTGCTAAATTGCCATATTTTTCATGCAGCTCAAGCATACGTTTCACAGAATTGCAAAACACAAGGATTTTACTATCCTGTTCCTCTTCTAGAATCTTATCCATCTGCGGAATAAGATATTTCTTATCATAGAAATATACTTTGTCAACATATGAATAATCTTTTGGAATTAAGAAATAATGTTCCGGTACAACCATTTCTTTCTGTTTCATCCAATGAAAATATACTTTTGCTGTTGCACTAATATAAATCACAACATTGTCCTGTTGGTTCTTTAGATATCTATAAGCTAAATCTGTGTATTCATTAAATAATGCATCATTTGTAAAGTAATGGCATTCATCGGCAATGATATAATCATAATGCGGTAGCTTCTCTTTATGTTTAATTCTGTTTTGAAGTGATTGATATGTTGTAACATAAACTGTACTGTGTAATTTCAGTTTTTTCACATCTTTATATGTCTGTTCTTTTAACTTTGATCTGTTACACAAATATAAAATTATTTTATTGTTTTGCTGTGCGTATTTTCCAAGTACGTTAAGAGTAAAGTATGTTTTTCCAGTACCAGTTCCACCATCAAGAATTACTCTTGTATTATCCCAAGATTTGTATACATCTCCGATTAATTCAGAAAAATTATTTTTTATAACATCTGTTTTCTTCATTGGTACACCTCCGGCTATCGGTTAATGTAGTCACTCATAGACTTTCTAAGCTGTGGTGTATCTTTGAAGAAGAAAACATTTTTTCTACTACCACTCTTCATATCTGGTCGCATATTTATTAGTACATAGCCTTTCTGCATCAAGTAACCTGCCATTCTTTGGTTAAAAATGGTAATATTTTTAATCTCGTTATTCATATGTCATTCCTCCCTATCTTGTTTTATAAAGAGGACGAACTTTAATCCCCTTTATAGATTCTGTAAACGCTCAAATTACTTCTTTCTAATCCAGTTCTTCTTTGAACTGCTCGATTGATATGTGGATTGGCACTGTTCCAAAAACTTCAATGTATTCGCCAGCATATTTGTCATGTAAATCGGCTGTCAAAATAACTGTTCTGTTTATGTTCACATCATACTTCCACTCAATGATATCGAAACGTCCAGCATGTGTAGCTTTCTCAAGGTCTGTCATAAAATCTTCTTTTTCAATAATATCTGCCATTCCTACCGCGTTGAAGTGTCTGCTTGTTACCAATTTTACATTCAACTTTTCTGATATGATTAAATCGTATAACTGCTTGCTTGTAATTGTATGCATATGTTTTTTGTCCTCTCTTTTATCCAGGAACCACGACACAACGGTCGCAGTTCCTATTATGCTTATTCCCTCGATTAGTTGTGTCGTTTCAAGAAAAGCATATCTATTTCCATGAACGGCTGATTAAATGGCTTAACAACAATAGATTTCGATTCTGACTGTTCATTGTCTTTAACATAAATCTCATTTATTGAATCGTCTGTGATTGGAACTTCAAATTCTGTAAAATCATCACTAATATGTAGTTTCCAATCATCTTCATCAAGCGTATTAATGTAAGTACGAACGGAATTGTACATTTTTAAATCAAATCCGAATACATCTGTAATTCTTGTCACCATACAGTAATAACCATTTTTCTTATTGATGACATCTTCCAAGAAATCTTTCAGTTCATATACATCCATTTCTCTATAATCTTTTGTTTCAATTTCGCTATTAATGGTATTAATAATCATAAGTAATAAACTCATATCATTTTTGAGATTGCACGTAACATAAAGTGTATCTACTTTCGCATTGTATTCACTGGTGACAGAATCAATATCATCTTTTTTCAAATGATATGCCATATCACGAAACATGGTACAAGACTGTAAAAATTCATATTCATCTGCGTGTTCTTCGCATTTATTTACCTGCATAGACACAACATCATCCCCATCTTGTGAAACTCTAAGTCTTGTAAGGCAAAAATCATTTATCACATTAAATAAGTCCTTTGTCTCAATCTCTTGTCCTTCTTTTACTGCTTTTACAATTTTGTTCATAATCTTCATTCTCCTTCTCTCTTACATTTTTACTGGAACAACATTAACCGCCATAATTCCTTTTTCTTCACTTCGCACATCAAATTCTACAACATCACCGGCATCTAATTTTCTGAATCCATCCATCTTAATCTGTGTTTGATGGGCGAAATATTCTGCTCCATCATTCCCTACAACGAATCCGTAACCCTTCTGTGTGTTAAACCATTTTACTGTACCTGTCATTGTTTCGTTTCCTCCATTCTTAAATTTCTCTAATGCGTAATTTTCCTGCATTATCATTCTCTCTATCTCTGCGTCCTCTTTCTCAAGAAGACTTTTCTGCTTTGGTGTCAGACTAGTCAGAATTTTCTCTTTATTACATTTCATTTTTGTAAGACAAAAAAGTTTAATTGCTTCATCTAAATCTTCACTTCTTTCCTCAAAATCTCCTTTTGTAATATGTCCTCTAACAAGAGTGACTGTATCTCCTTCTATTCCAACTACTGTAACTTTTGTTGGAACACTACCTGTTCCTTTAAACATCTTGTAATAATGTCCATACATTTTAATTTCCATATCCTTACATTCTCCTATCGACTTAAATATTATTGTTGCTCAACTTATCGTTCATCTGTATGTCAAATCATGATAAGTTACTTGCCAACTACTGTTCAATTCGGATTTTCTACTAAAATAGTAAATCTCTACTACTCTTTTTCTTTTCTGTTGGTTTTTCAGATGAAGTAATTTCATCAAAGAATCCTATTGATTTTGAGAGACGATTACTGTTTTGCGCTGTTAAGTTACGCTTGATTGTATCTTTGTTAGAATCAATGATATCTTTGATTTCCTCCATCTTTTTGTATGGAAGAGATAAGCCAGACAGAACACATAATGTAAACGCTGACTCGTACTGTACATATGTATCAAGTGGTGTTCCAACTTCTGCATAAATATCTTCCATACGAATCCCTTTTCCTGCTCCTACATTCGTAAGCCCAATATATTTAATTACTTTATCTTCTTCCAATGGGGCATATACATTGTTGTGAAATGTGCTGAGAAGATTCTGCAAATCAGATTTATCTTTACCAAGCTTGCTAATAATTGAGCATCCTCTACTACGTAACATCTGTTCAACTTCTGCATCATCTATATTTCCAAGTGCGGAATTACAATCCAAAGTGAGCAACGCATCTAAATGACAAAAGAAAATTTCATTAATTTTCATCTTGTTATTATTTTTACTGTTATCCAGAATAAATGTTGTTCCAGGTTCCTCAAGAGCTTCTATCTCAGCTAATGTTTCATAACTGTTTATTAATGCTTGAACTGATTCTATTTTGGGATCAGGCAATGTTGTAATTATGCTACAGTCCTTTATGTCCAGTTCATTCATAGCTACTCTTTTTAGTGCTTTCACACCACCTGCACCAGTTCCACCGCCAAGTGAAGCTGCAATAAATAGATGCTCGATTCCAGGGAATTTTTCTTTTACTTCCTTAATAATGTTGTCAATATCCTTCCGGATTAACTCTTTTGATTTATGGCGATCTTTGTTGCATCCTTCTCCACCCGGTATCTGATACTTATATTGTTCCTCAACATCCGATAAGCTATCTAAATCTGTCGTTGCTGTGTTGATGAAGAGACTTGGATATTTTGCTTTATAAAATGGAAGTACCTGATTTCCTCCATAAGCCCCAAGCCCAACAAATCCACTTTTAGGTTTTAACATTCTTCTTTCTCCTCCTTGATTTCTGGCAATAGATTGATTCCTTCCTGAGTCAATATGTAACCGTATGCTCGATCAACCTTTGCTCCTTTTTCTACAAATCCAAACTTTTCCAGTTTCTTCATATATTTATATACGGTGTCTGTTCTAATCACTCTGACACCTTCCTGTATCTCAGCACATGACATTGAATGCATGAAATCTATAGCTTTCGACTTCTGCATTGTATTCATAATAATGTAAGATATTCTGTTCAATTCTTTGTTCAATCTCGTCTCACCTTCTTCCAAACTTTTATTCAGATTATGCCGATGGTTATGTAATCTCGGATACTATATTGTAAAAATAAATGGGATGTTATCCCGTATCTTTCTTTACAATAGCAATTTTTCTAGTACCCTGTTGCCAGAAGCATATTCCACTTCTACATTCAGAATTATATTGCTTACATCCGTTACATTCCCGTTTTATCCAGTCTTTCTTGTGCATGTATTGATTCCTCTATGTTCAGTTTTCAAGGTGCAGGTTGTACAAAAATAGATGTTGATGGATGCAAAAATGCTATAGAACCTCCTCAACAGGCTCTATTTTTGCAAAATTCAGTTGAGTTTCAGTTGATTTTTGTTTTGGAAAATGTGTGACAGACTTGCCACAATTAGAATTTGATGTTATACTTGTTCTTGTTCAGGGAACAGTATAGATTCTTTGTGAGTCTGTACTTACATATGGAATGATATTGGCGTATCATTCAGAAGATCGATGCTTTGGCGAGTGTCGGTCTTCTTTTTTTGTTTCCAACTATATTATACGAACGCTTGTTCGATTCATCAACTGCTAATATGATTTTTTCTGTTTATTTCTGTTCTCCTCTCTTCATATGTGACACTTATCTCACTCATGTCTGTATGTCTCTGTATCTTTCAATGGAATAATCATATCACCGTTGCACGTCCAAGTCAAGTACTTGTTAGTATTTTTTTTACTTATTTGACTTTTTTGAGTAATTATTGTACAATCATCCTATAATTTGAAAGGTGGTGCTTTCTTGGCAATTGAAAAAATAGATATTACAGATAAATTAAGAAAAAATATTATTGAATTAAGAAAAAATAAATCTCTATCATCATATGAATTGTCAGAGTCAAGTGGACACTCTAAATATTGGTTACAAAATATAGAATCTGGAAAAACAAAAAAAATTAAGAAATCTGATTTAATCTCTATTTACAAGATACTCTTAAATGACGAAGTTGAAAATGAATCTGATGTCTCTGAATATATTGAAAATATTTTAAATCAAAGGATTAATTCTAAACATAAATCTTGGTATGACTTTATAGAAATCCATGACGAATACGAAGAGATTTTAGATGAAGATGACTTAGATTGCGAATTAGATGAATTAGTGGATTTAAATATATGTGATTTAATTCGTAACGAATTTTGTAATATGTCTACAATACAAAAGCAAGCCGCATTATCGGTACTTGACAATCTATATTATTCATTCCGCTTCAATCCAGATCTTGCATTTGCTTTATTAAATATTCCTGTTTATGGTGTCGATCGTACAAACAAGCAAGAATACGAATCCGCATTAAATGATTTAATGGCTATTTCTGCCAAATATCAAGATCTTGTAGAAAAGAATAACCTAGCAACTACAATTAAACATTGGAAAGAATTAGATGCATATTATGAAGTTGAAGATAAGAAAAATATCCATTTAGCATACAGTAATTTCATTGATTATTTTGAAGAATTAGAAACAAGTCTTCAATCCAAAGATGCTGATTTATATGCGCTTTCAGGAAAATTAACTACAGATATTTGTTTTGTTATCGAACGTGGACAGCCTAATGCTCTAAAAGCACATTTACAACATTTCAGAATTTATGATGGAAAAGATTTTTCAATGTGTCTCAAAGAATGTTATGACTTTTTTGTTGGGTTTGAAAACAAATACGAATTACCTTCTATTTACGATGATATCAGTTATGAAAGATTACAAGCTGTTCGCAACATTTTAAGCAATTATAGTGAAATCCATAAATAAAAATTCCCTCCGGAACAATAACCGGAGGGTTTTCTTTAAAACAAATCGCTATGAGTTCCTGTTATTGTCAAGTAAAGATATTATTGCAAGTGCAGTAGTTGGTGCAAGGATACCAGTATCAACTAAATCCTCTAATTCAGGAATAAGTTCTGTGAGTTTTTTGTAGTTGTTGAGAGTATCTACTGAAATTCCAATCATTTCTGCAATATCTGATTGATTCAAATCCGAAACTTTCGGACTTGATTTTCTGTTTCCACCATGTTCAACACCATAAATTCTTTCAAGTTCTTTGATACATCGTCCAACTTTCTTTGCTGAACCACCTATTTCACCTCTGCGGCGAATGTTTGATTCAAGTAGATCAAGTCATCTGTTTTCATAATTGCATCGTATCTAGCAACAGTACCAGTTCCAACTCCTGACATTTTAGCTACTTGTTCACGAGTATGAGTAGGAGAAGTATGAGATTTCTCATCTTTTCCCGTTTTGTCCATTTGGACGGAACGGTTGTTTGTTTGATTTTGCTTTAACATTCTTAACTGTTTTTCTTTATTTTCAAGTGCGATTTCTTCTGCAACCATAGAATTAGCATAAATCAATTCACCTGGCGAAAGATTACGTCTTGCATCTTAGTGCGAAATCATCCATTGCATCATTAAAATTTTTTACAGATTTCCTTAATCTGATTTTCTAACTCAGGATACACAAATGCACGATTTATACCATAATCATTAAGTTCTCTTAAAATATCTGCTTTACATTCTTTGGGTATTACAATATTTTCTTTGATGAATGGATTAGCTTCTAGCGGATTAAACAGTTCTGTACTGTATTGGTCAGAGTATGTAAAAAGTACAAAATATCCATCTTGATTTTTAATTCTTTCATTTCGTAATTTTGCTCTAATTCCCATTACATTACTTGTAGCTAAAACTGGCTCAACAACTTTTGCATTAGCTTCTATGAACTGATTTTGACGATCTGGAAATATATTTTTTAAAAATACTTCTATAGGTATTTGATTTTCATAAAACATTGGCAAGTTACCTAGCAATACTTTTCCATCTTCTTCTGTCTGCGTGTCATCATCACAAGCAAAATATAATGCTATGAGTGGATTTCCAGTAAAATCTAGCAATCTGGTTGGTGCCCCATAATGTTGCATTTTTACCAATTTTTCAAAAGCACTCAAACCTTCAAACTCATTAGGACATCTTCTTATAATTTCATTTACGATTATTTTCTCATTTTCATACCATTCTTGTTGTCTAAACAGTTTTGGTAAACATTTCCAAGATTTATTTGCATGCCCTCTATATATTATTTTATCTAATCTTTCATCTGAAGCCATACTTGGATAATCTTTATTCTTACATTCCTGTACATAAGCAATAAATTCCCCTAAGCCTTGTATTGTCTTATCCATATTTTTCTCCTTTTATCTTTCCGTACACACGTTCTACTTTTTCACATTATATCATATCACTATATGAATAAGAAGATACAATTATTCAATATCTCCTCCAAGATACCAAAAAAATTTATCCTTTCGAACTCAATTCCTTCTATAATAATACTCCATTCCGCATCATATCCTGTCCCCATGATTTCTATAATTTCCTTATTTTTCGGACATTTCTTCCATCTTACTCTCGCTATCAATCCAACAAACTATTCGGTTTCTTGTTCGAATAACCCTTATTCTATAAGGATTTCTGACAATCATCCTCATTTAATTCCTACTCTTCTACTAGGAATTGTATTTATTTTATCCCGTATTTACGCTATTCTACCGAACTTGCCTATAAATCAATACTTTCTATACTTCAAACTATAAATAATATTTTATATTTCCTACTATTTTACTAGGTTTACGCATTTATTCCACATCCACCGAACTCTCTTCCCTGAACCAAAAAAGCCATGACCTTTTTCAGATCACAGCTCTTAATATTACTTTATACTCTTCTTTCTCCGAACTCATATCTAACTGATACTTTATTATAAGCGAACACGACTTTCTGAATCTGTTTTTCCGGAAGAACGGTTTTTAATTCTTCTGTCAGTTGCTCTCTTATCTCTTGCCGTATCTGTTCTGACTGGATATCTTTATTATTGATCTGCATTGTTTCCATCCTCTCTTCTGAATATTGTCTTTTTTAATTTCTGTTGACAATACTTTATAAATTCATCTTCTATCTCCGTATTATGCTTCACTTTATACTCTGCAACAATAAATATGTCCATGTCATGACTTGCCGGAATAACCTCTGTAATTATTCCAGAAATATAATATTCTGTACCTTCTAAATGATTATAATTTACCTGTATTCTTGCATCTAAATCTAATTCTTTTGGACACGGAAAATCTCCTGAATATTTATTTTTCATTTCATTCATTTTTTCATAGAGCAAATCATTCAATTTGTCTTTTATACATTCTGGCATTTCTTCTGTCACTGGAATGGATATTAAACAGTCTTGATTCCCATCTATTCCAAAATTTATATATGTGTTATTATTGTTAAAAAACTGTGTATATTTGCACTCTTCTCTTGTGAACATCTTAATACCTTTCATTCTTCCTGATCTTTTCTAATTTCTGTTTTTTCTTATTAATATGTCTAACTCTTGCCCGTGGTCTATATTTATCACAATGCTGACAATAATGTTTGTGATCCGCCTGCCTTCCTTTCTTGCATTGTCCAACACATATATAATACAGACATAGAGTCTCTCTTGTCTTAGCCATCTTACAGTCCTCCGTTTTCCATATCTTCAAAGATATCTCTTAAATTTTCAATATCCGATTTCAGCCACCATGCACAATCATTAATTTCGATTGGTGTTCCGTTCTCTGCTGCCAGAAGCAATTTTTCTTTCATTAAGTTTATTCCAACAGCAACACCCATTTCAAATTGTTCATCTAATTGTTTGTTTTCAGTCATTAGTTTTTTCCTCCATGTGATTTCTTTTTACATAATATAAAGTACGAAACCAACTCTGTTTTTCCCAAAAATCATAAAACTTTTTGAAATATTTTTCGCTTCTGGAAGCAGGATATAAAAAAGCACACCTAAAGGGATTTTCCCTTAAGTGTGCTTAATCATTTTTATCAAATATAAAAGCATAATTACTTTTGGATGGGCGGTGTATCCATCATCTCAGGTACTCTTTTCAGAGTGTGTCGGGAACCATTTCCGACCTCAAAAATAATTATGCTTATTATCAATGTATGTTGTTTACATTAATAATATACTATTTATTTTCGTCATTGTCAATATTTGCATCTTTAATTCCAGGGTTGTTTCATGAACTATCCATGGGCAGATCTAACTTATTGCATCCTTGCTATCACATCTCTCATATTGTTTCTGATTCATTGGTCATGTAAAAAAGCGCAAATTAACTCTATATCCCTTTACAGGACCTTTTTTCAGAGGTATTCTTTTTATATAGTCAATAGAGACTGGCTATGCCTTGAAACACATACCGTTCCCGCAAAGCGGCATTGTCACAAAAGCAGTCCATCATTTCTGTCATTATATTTGCCAGACCCGTCTCGTACATTGCCAGACGCAGGATGTTGTATGCGTATTTTCTGATGAGCGACAGGTTGTTCCGGGACTTTTTGGCTGGCGAGCGGTCTTCCCTAAATGTATCGTCCAGCACATGATGGAGCCGGTTCTCTATTGACCAGTGCATTCTTTTTATGCTTCCCAGCTCCTCTGCTGTAAGGATCAGGTCTGATATCAGTGCCGTACACTGGACATCTTTCCCGGCTCCCTCTCCAGCAGAAGGAGCTGGGATTCTTCTGGAGCCTTTTTCCAAAAACTCTTCCTTCGACGGCGTCACATCATTCCCCTGGCTGTCTTTTTCCTTGGGTATCCTCACCTGCTTGATCCGCCCAATACTTTGAACGTGCGGCCATTCTTTTTGGCTTTTGGTCAGATTTGAAGCGTCTTTACATATCTGGCAAGTCCTATACTCATTTCTGTCCCGGTTTTTTTCCATCTGGCTGATTTCTTCGTATTTCTCAAGGAACTCCTTCATCCCAGGATCCATAGCTTCGCCTTTTTTTCTTTTGAGATCTTCCGCCCCCAGTTTATCCATGAACGTATGAATCTCCTCATAGGCCTCCGGCTGATTTTTCTTTACTGTTAACACAAAATGTCCTCCCTGTTCATGAATCTGTTCCATGATTGCAGTCTGTGTCCCAACAGCATCAATCGTTACAATGCTCCCGCTGATATCCAGAAGCTTTAATAATTCAGGAATCGCCGTAATCTCATTCGTCTTTGAATCTACCGGAAGCTGTGCAAGTATCAATCCCCGGACCGTTTCCACTACATTCAGCAGCATCGGGGTTGTCTCACCTTTCGTTTTTTCCGTTGCACCGCACAATGCTTTCCCATCAATAGCTAGATGGGTATTTCTGGATTCCACGATCTCGCCAATCCACTCCATAAAAGCATACAAAGCTAATTCCTCATCAATGCCATTCAACATCCGGGTAATAGTGGAAGGCGAGGCGATCCCGTATTTTAAGTTCATATGCTTCCGCAGCTCTTCCAAGTGGGTTTTGCACCATTTCAGGCTCCTGCGGATCGTTGTCCGGCCACAAAGGAATCCGAGGGTGACGCATACCAGCATTTCTCCAAGATCGTGTCTTTTCTCTCTGCCGCACCGATAATCCGGAATCTGCCTGAAATAATGGATCAATTTTTCTGTCAGAACAGTCTTTTCAGCACATTTCCAATGCCACCTGTATTTTCTCCAGGAGTCTCCGTTGCCCCTCATTCACTTTCGAAATGATTTCCGTTTTATCCAGGCATACTAAATAGATGGTCTCTAACTGATGTAATTCTTCCAGGCCAATGCCCTGTTTTTTATAAATTCTGCGGGACAGGGACGCTGTCTGGGCTGCAAACTGATATCGGAAATCCGATTCTTTTTTCATCACTCGTGTTTTCTGGATATAAGAGGTTGGAGACTGTTTTAGAAGAATAATGGAAAGTACATCCTGCCAGTCATCCCCCAACGGTTTTTTCCAATCATCCGGACACAACTCCCAGACGGCTTTTGAAAATCCGTATTCCCATACTTCTGCATCTGTCAAAGATACTTTTCTTTTATTGCTTTGTATTACTCCTTCCGGAGTAATCACGCCGATATAGGTATCGACTGGCTGCGGATACTTTTTCCCTTTCACGCGCCGGGATGTTCTTTTATAGAGATAATACGAATCTCCTTTTTTCTTCACGGTAGTTCCTTTGATCCGATACTTCTGAACCCAATCCGGGTACTTTTTCTCAGTTACTGGCATAATATCCTCCTTTCTGTATAGGTGCAATACACCTATACCATATAGATATTATACCTCTACAGGCACAAAAAATCAAGAGTTACACATGTTTTGTATAACATGCATAACCCCCGATAAAATCTGATCTTTTTATGTTTTTAAAAATCCTTCATGAAACAACCCTGCTTTAATTCTTCCACTGTACAAACGTCTACTTATCTTTGAATCTTGAATATCATACATCGAAGAAACATATAAATATTGACCATCTTTTTCCAACTTTACTCCAACCAATACATTTTTAGAATACTTTTTTATAAACTCAATACTTTTGTCATTTTCGTTGGGATTAACACCTATATAATCTGGATTTTCTATAATCTCCGGCAGATAATCAATATATTTCAAACAATTATAATGTTTTCTTTTAACCATATGCGCTGGTAAACCTTTTGACCTAAATATATCTAATTCCTCTATATCAATACTTAACAGTTCATTATAGCGCAAATCATATTTTCCAACTTTTATCAAGTCATTCTTTTCTTCCATATTGGTGTTTTCCGTTTCTATATATTTTATTTATTATAGCATATATCCATTTACAGCACAATCCCTTCTGCCTTTACATTATTATAAAATAGCAATGCCCAGCCAATACTCAATTTATAAAAACTTTAAATTTATGGTCATGAGTGGGTTATTCTACGTTACTTTCTATGATATATTTTCCGATCCCTCTATGACATACAATTCAATAATAACTATTTATGGTTCTCTTTCCATTTTTTCCTTTATAGCTTGACGAATAAAACCTGCTTTTGTTAATCCTTTTGCTTTACAATATTCATCTAATGTTTCTGCCTCCGCTTTTGGCATGGACAATTTTACTTGTTTATAATTGTTTTGAATATATTTTTCATTTGCTTTTTTTCTTGCATCTGTTAAAGCCAACATTCTATCCTCACTTTCTCTATATATGGGTTTACCCATATACAGTATAACATATAACTTTTTTATATCAAAGCACCAACAGAATTTCTCCATATTGGTGCTTTCTAATACTTTTCCTTTCATATAATTTCATTTATTATGATTCGTGCAATTTTCCACATTAAATTATCTTTTCGCTTCTTTTCCATCTGATACATAAAGATAGATGAAATTCTATCTGCAAAATCATCTGGAAGACTGTCTGCCTTTAACCAATTACACTGCTTACAAGCTATCTGAATATTGTTTATATCATCAATTCCACTACATGCAAGCGGAACAATATGATCTAAGGTCATATCTTTGATAGTCAATTTCTTTCCACACAACTGACAAACTCCATGATATTTGTTGTATAACATTTTCCGTGTCGTTGTTGAGTAATGCTTTCTATTCTTTCCTTTCTTACATTTTCCATAGAAAACTTTTACCTTCGTTTCCGTATCGTAAACATAATAACTTCTCGTTTTTGCAGGAGCATTTTTTATACATTTCACAGCTTCATCTACGTTTGTGAATACTGTTGCTTTACTTCTATCTTCTGTCTTTTTACATCCTCTGTTCTCGTTCAAATATATGTAATATGTTCCGTTTGTTATTACAATTGCCATAATTTACACCCTCTCTTATAGTCGGGGGGAAGGTTGCCCCCTCCCCTTCGCCTTTATGCTACATTCTTAACCTCTGTAAAATACTGCTTAACAAGTGCTGCAAGATAGTCAAATTTTCCGTGTACTGTTCCGCTGTCCCTTGTTGAACGGTCAATATCTAATTCAGTCCATGTTTTTCCGTTGATTTCTGTATCTTTTCCCTCTGTGATTAGCCAATGAAGAAACTCGCCAAACTCTTTATCTTCCCTTCCCAACTCTGTAAATGCCTTGAATGTTGCTACAAAGATATAACCATTCTTTCTGTTGAACAGTCCCCTTATTTCGCTTGTAATCTCAGTTGATTCTGTCAACCTTATAAGTAAATCATTGAGATTTTCAAAATCAAGAATAGTTGCGTTTTCGTTTAACCACTTGAATCCTACCTTTGTATCTTTTCTGTACTGGCTTGGATATTCACATAAGATAACCATGTCTCCGATGGCTCTTTCAAAAGTTCCGTTTATTCTGTCTTTGTTATTGCAAGAGTACATATCCTTGAAGAATCTGTTGTCTGCAATTTCTCTTATCTCTCTTGCAAAAGCATCTATATAAGTAAAGGCTCGCTGTGCCTGGTTCATTGGCTTACAATTATTTAATTTGCGTACCAGCTTTGAAATTTTCGTTGTGTCGCAATTCTGATAAATTACAACCTCCATCTGATAACCATTGAAAATCTCTTTTAATTCCTTTGGTAGCTGCTCGTATGTCTTGTTGCGAATGTCAAACTCTACATTCTCCCACACAATTTCCCCCTGCTCGTCTCGCTTGATGTTTCCATTTTCGTCTGTTGCTTTTCTCTGACAAGTAACCATACATTCATCAAGATTCTTTGTAATCTTTGTATTTCCGTATCTGAATAATGATAATGTGCTACTTCTCTGCAATCCGTCAATTATCCACTGTCTTGTAATTCCGTTTGCTGTTGTTTCCTCGCCTAAAATAATAGGTGGAATATAATCATCTGTAAGAACTGAGGTAATCAGTTCATTGATCATATTTGGATTCCATTGTCCGCTTAATCGTTGACACTCCTGATCTGTTCTGATTTTCTCTGCCTTCATATCCTTTAAATACTGCTCCAATGTAAATGTCTGCTTTCTGATATTCTTCATAGTGATTGCCTCCTAAAATAAAATCTTTACATTTTCAAAACTTCTCATAATCTTCATATTTTCGGCATATTCAGTTGACGAAATTTCTAAAATCTGCCGTATATCTTTAGGCTTGTACCCATCTATCAGAAGATTTAATATATTAATCTGCTGATTAGAAAGTTTTGAAATGTACTGCTGCACTTTGTCCTGAAATTGTTCGTTGTTGTTTTTGACTATTTCCTCGAATGTATCAAAATCGGATGGTATAAAATCCGATATGGTACCTCCTTCCTCGCTGTCATTAGTTGCATCTAATGAAGTCGCAAGCTGATTGATAACTCTTTTTCCTCTGTGTCTGTCTCGTATTTCTGTTTTAAACTTCTTCTTTAAGCAATTGCAAAGATATGTATTGAAATTTGCACCCTTGCTAATATCATAAGAGTTATAAACCTGCCATAATGTCATATTTGCGATACTGTAAAAATCGTCATAGTCTGCTTCTGTCAACGGTTCACCCAACCTCAAGAAGATTGATTTTGATATTTTTTTGAGTAGTCGCATATGATTTTCACAATATGGCTGTAATACTGTTAAATCTGTACTTGTCATTGTCTCACCTTCTATATGTATTTATGGCAATATTGCTAATGAGTGCGGAGAACTGGATCTCCCACGGCTAAACCGTCACACCCTGAATTCATTTTTTCTGATTTGAAATCTTCGCATTATCAAACCATTTTGTACGTTCTCCGCAAAAGTGTGTCCTTGGATGTAATACAACACTCTTCCCAATTCTTTTAACTACTTTGTTCTTGTCTGTCTCAACTGCAAATTCTGTTATTGATTTTTTCATCTGCTTCACCCTCTTAAACTCCGAGATATAGTCTCATGTATTGATATGCAAGCTTTCTTGCTTGTAAATCAATTAATTTTATATGGTTTTCAACGTCTGAACCTTCTGAATGGATATATGTCAACTTGTCCTCTACTGGCATTGTTGATATCAAATTGTTGACAATCGGATATACTATTTTTTTGAATACATCTTTGAAAAGCTCTATAAACTCCTGCTTGTTTGGAATATCGCAGTTCATATAGATCGGCTCAATTTCTTCCGTGTATTCCTTAAAAGATATGTAACTCTCACTCTTACCACTCATTTCTATAAATTCACTGTACATCATGACCGCTGTTCTCCTCTCCTAATATCCAACTGCTACCCACCAGGCAACCATTCCTACAATAGAAAAAAATGTAACTGCTGTTGTCATGTATGCAGAATGATTTAATTCTTTCTCAACTTTCTTTCTGCTCTTATGGCTAATCTGTTTATGCTGTGTTCTGTTCATCTGTACTGGCTTTCGGCAGATGTTGATAGTTTGAATCTTTGTCACTGGCTCTGTCGGCTCGATTACTGTATAAGCACCAAAATCTGCGATTGTTTTATATCTCATGTTCTTCACCCCCTTTATTCGCATTCAAGATAAATATGAAACTCGTTGTTTTCACAATCAACCATTTCAACCTGTCTGTCATTCAGTTCAAATGGAATCGAATTTCTGCTGTCATAGCTTGCAATGATTTCGCCATCGTCCCATATATACATATTTTTGCTTTCGTTCATTACTGATAAAATGTTTCCCAATTTCATTATTTTTACCTCACTTTCATTCTGTCTGCTGTCCTCTGCTTTTAATAGAGACTTGGAACTCTCACTGTGCACCGTGGTAGCATTACAGCTTGGCGGATTTCTCCGCCGTGACTGTTATTTAATTCTGAGGATTCCAAAAGAACTTTTAGAAATACATTGCTCATATTGTTTATCTGTGAGAAGTTTTTTTACTTCTTCTTTTTTTACATTTTCGCGAGTTTGCATAGAATATGTGGCTTTGTAATCTGTTCCAATGTACTGCCTAATAGGTTTCCCCTTTTGATCTGTAGTTCCGCATTCTTCTGTATCATTTAAAAATTCAATAATGCTATTTTCAAGCGCACGTATTTCTGCCTCTGTCTCTTCTTTCAATACTTTCAGACTTCTTAACCACTCAATTTTCTTTTCCAGTTCGATTTTTGTAATACACATATTCCTTTTCCTCTCTTTCTTTTTATAAGAGCTAACAGCTCCGGCAGGTCTTAAAGCTATCTTAGGTATCTCGACCGTCTCATTATCCCCTTACCCTTGCCCGGTATTATGTTGGTGTCTTCGGTACGCTTTCGCCACTTCGTTTTCACCCTTCGCTGTTTGCTCTGTTGTTTTGTTGTTGATTACATTGTACATTGGTACTAATGTATTTTCAATTCGCAGAATGTACAAATATGTATTAGTACCAATGTCGTTATATTGTGTATTAGTACCAATGTGTTTTTAAATCTGTTACTTTTGCACAATTCCATGAGTCAAGTATTGGTACTAATGTATATTGTAATTGTATTGGTACTAATGTATTATAATATTAACAGATAAATACAGAGGAGGTTCAAAGATATGAAGAAATCAGTATATGAAATGATTACAGAACGAATTATTGAACAGTTGGAGAATGGTGTTGTCCCATGGCAAAAACCTTGGAGCGGAACACACAGCGGAGCTTACAACAGAATAAGTAATAAACCTTATTCATTATTAAATCAGATGATTCTAAAACATGATGGTGAGTATGCAACATTTAAACAGTGGAGTGACTTAGGCGGTAAGATTAGAAAAGGTGAGAAATCAGAAGTCGTTACATTTTGGAAGATTCAGCCATATGAAGAAGAAAATGAAAACGGTGAAAAGGTAATCAAACAGATACCATTATTAAGATATTACAACGTATTTCATATTTCTCAGGTTGATGGAGTTGAACCGAAAAAACAGTTGAAAATTTCAGATCTTGAACCGATTGAAGAAGCCGAGAAAATCAAAACAGAATACATGAACAGAGAACGCTTAAAGATATTTGAAAAGGTAACAAATGATGCGTTTTATTTACCAATTCAAGATTATATTCAAGTACCTTGCAAAGAACAGTATCAAGATATTGAAGAATTTTATAGTACTCTATTTCATGAGATGATTCATAGTACTGGACATAAAAGCCGTCTTAATCGTCCAGATATGCAAGGAATTGTAAGACATGGCTCTGAAAAGTATAGTAAAGAAGAACTCACAGCAGAATTAGGAAGTGCAATGATAATTAATATCTTAGGAATTGAGACAGAAAAAAGCTTTAAAAATTCAAGTGGATATATACAAGACTGGTTGCAAGTATTAAAGAACGATAACAAGTTTATCGTATCTGCATCAAGTAGAGCGGAGAAAGCAGTTAAATATATACTGAATGAACAATAAGAATTAAGGGTGTAGTGTATAGGCTACACCCTACTATCACATAAGAAAGAGATTAAAAGAGATATGAAAAGAACATTGATAACATGCATGATAACAAGTATGATAACAGGAATGACAATACCGCACATGATTGATACTGAAAACACCAAGACGGCAACACAAAGCAGACAAGAGACAACAACAGAAACAACGGTCAATAGTTCACTGAATGGAATTGATATGACAGGATTTGAGACAGAAATATATTGTATCAATTCAGCTGAAGATTTCAACAGATGCACCTACGCAGTACAGAACAGAAATGGCAAGATAATTATTGAAGTCGTTCATGCGGTTGTTACTTCTGATAATGGAGATGCAAGGATTACAGCAGATGGAAGTTATATAAAATATTCTGCGGATGATGTAAAGATAGGGGATACAATGGAGACGGTATTGGTTTATAATCCATTAAATAATCATATTGATGATGTGATGTACAGAGCAGACACTTTTCTTGAGTAATTCTAATAAGCGTAAAAAAGGCTAAAGGATTTTGAAAGTCCTCTAGCCTTTTCTTTTGTCTGTTCGTTATTCCACTCTAAGCATTCCTTAAAATTGCTTTTCTATAACGGTAAACAGCAACAGAAATTTTTACATTATTTTGTTTGGTCAGTGATGGTTTGGTTCTTGTCTGTGTTGCTATGTCTCTGCTATAGTGGTGCTGTATGGTGCGAGGGTAGTTAAAATCATAGAGAGACAATCTGCTTTTTCAGATAGTATAATGTGATTCATCCACACACTGAGTCAAATTTTCGTAATAAGGTATTCTTCATTGACTTTATATAAAATGCCTATTCTCGCAGTTTTTTATTTTTACAACTCATGATATAATAAAGGGAAATAATATATAGGAAGGTGTTACATATGCGTATATATCATACACTGGGTGGACAGTATCTTATACACGACAGGGAATTTTCAATCGGTACAATCGTACTACACCTAGACAATGGAATTGAAATTTTTTGTAACAAATCCAACTTCTATTCAAAGAAACATAACTTACATGTTTTATTATATCTCCCCGATAAATGCTCATGTACGGTAGAGAAGCACAAAGCAAAACAAGGATAGCCAGCCCTGC
>ERZ772878.345-NODE-345-length-53965-cov-270.577_pt1 | contig 53965 bp, 46 predicted proteins | sample MGYA00580578_ERZ772878 | MGnify/ENA primary metagenome ERZ772878 (study PRJEB29015, sample SAMEA2737686) | human gut metagenome | biome: human gut; feature: human-associated habitat; material: faeces | place: China | collected 2012 ...
TCAGAAGCCCAGCGGAATGCCCGGCGAACAGGAACATCATATTTCGTCTGTACCGTTTTTCTTTTTCATTACATATAAAATCACGACTTGTGAGAGGACACTTATACATGCCCCTTCAGCCCCTGAGAAAGCACCACAAAATCTGCGACACTACGCTAATGAAACGATGGATACTTATCTTATATCTGTCAAATTAGAACAGGTAAATACATATATAAGCGACACTAATAATCAGATATAAAATGCACAAAAATACTTATAAAAAGCGGTGGATTTTCTATATGTGCAAAAGGGCAAAGAACAGGTAAACACATTGACTTTGCAAAAGCGTGTGTATTAGAATAGTGGTATAATATTGCTTCGCAAAAACAAGGAGGCGAAATCCTCTCCTCGTATAGGACTCGGATTTTTGCTCCGCAAAAACAAGGAGGATAAATCAATGCAGGAATTTAAACCAGTAAAAGAAGGAAAAGTACGTGAGGTCTATGATAACGGAGACAGTCTGATCATTGTAGCGACCGACAGAATTTCAGCATTTGACCATATTTTAAAAAATAAGATCACAAAAAAAGGTGCAATCTTAACACAGATGTCCAAGTTCTGGTTCGACTATACAAAAGATATCGTTCCAAACCATATGATTTCTGTAGATGTGAAAGATATGCCTGAATTTTTCCAGAATGAAAAATACGATGGAAACAGCATGATGTGCAAGAAACTGAACATGCTTCCAATCGAGTGTATCGTTCGTGGTTACATCACAGGAAGCGGCTGGGCAAGCTACAAAGAAAATGGTACAGTCTGTGGAATCAAACTTCCGGAAGGTCTGGTGGAATCCGATAAATTACCGGAACCGATTTATACTCCTAGTACAAAGGCAGATCTTGGGGATCATGATGAGAATATTTCCTTTGAGCAGAGTGTGGAAGTGTTAGAGAAACTTCATCCGGGAAAAGGTGAGGAATATGCAACCAAAATTAAAGACGCAACCATCGCCCTTTACAAAAAATGTGCAGAATATGCTTTAAGCAAAGGAATCATTATTGCAGATACAAAATTTGAGTTTGGTTTGGACGAGAATGGAAATGTTGTTCTCGGTGATGAAATGTTGACACCGGACAGCTCCAGATTCTGGCCTTTAGAGGGATATGAAGCAGGAAAAGGACAGCCATCTTTTGACAAACAGTATGTGAGAGACTGGTTAAAAGCAAACCCTGACAATGATTTCCTTTTACCGGAAGAGGTAGTAACCAAGACCGTTGATAAATATAAAGAAGCATTTGCGTTATTGACAGGAAAAGAATTTAAATAAAACACCAACAGGTACACATTAGTTACACTGACGGATTTTCAGGAAACCAGCGGAAAGGCAGAAACGATTATATGTATAACAACGAGTTTGAAAAAGACACGCCATGGGATGATCTGCATGAGGAATGTGGTGTCTTTGGAATGTATGATTTTGATGGGGGAGATGTGGCGTCTACCATTTATTACGGACTGTTTGCGTTGCAGCACAGAGGACAGGAAAGCTGTGGTATCGCAGTCAGCGAGACAGAGGGACCGAAGGGAAAAGTGACTTCCCATAAAGGAATGGGACTTGTAAATGAGGTGTTTGCCCAGGATAATTTAGAGCCGATGAAGGGAGATATCGGAGTGGGACATGTGCGATATTCCACAGCGGGTGCATCCACCCGTGAGAATGCACAGCCATTGGTTTTGAATTATGTAAAAGGTACGCTGGCGCTGGCACATAACGGTAATCTCATCAATGCAATGGAGCTTCGCAAAGATTTGGAATATACCGGAGCAATTTTCCAGACGACCATTGACTCGGAGGTGATCGCATATCATATCGCAAGAGAACGTCTGAAATCCAAGACAGTTGAGGAGGCTGTTGGAAGAGCCTGCCGTAAATTAAAAGGAGCGTATTCGCTGGTTGTCATGAGCCCGCGGAAACTCATCGGTGCAAGAGATCCTTTTGGTTTTAAACCGCTCTGCATTGGAAAACGTGATAATGCTTACATTCTTGCATCTGAGAGCTGCGCATTGGAGACGATCGGAGCAGATTTTGTACGTGATGTCCTGCCGGGGGAGGTTGTGACCATTACACCGGAAAACGGAATCCAGTCCGATTTGTCGATGGCATTACCAAAAGAGCAGGAAGCAAGATGTATTTTTGAATATATTTACTTTGCAAGACCGGACAGCCGTATCGACAATGTGAGCGTCTATGCATCAAGAATCAAGGCGGGACGGTTTCTTGCGATGGATTCGGCTGTGGACGCCGACCTTGTTGTCGGTGTGCCGGAATCAGGAAATGCAGCGGCATTGGGCTATTCATTACAGTCTGGAATTCCATACGGAACTGCTTTTGTAAAAAATGGTTATGTAGGACGAACCTTCATCAAACCAAAACAGAGCAGCCGTGAATCGAGTGTTCGTGTGAAACTGAATGTTTTAAAAGAAGCCGTAAACGGAAAACGCATCATCATGATCGATGATTCTATCGTCCGCGGTACAACATCGGACCGGATCGTAAAAATGCTCCGTGATGCAGGAGCAACAGAAGTGCATGTAAGAATCAGTTCCCCACCATTTTTGTGGCCATGTTATTTTGGAACCGATATCCCGGAGAGAGAGCAGCTGATCGCTTATAACCGGAGCATCGAAGAAATCCGTGATATTATCGGAGCGGATACGCTTGGATATTTGAAGGTGGAGCGTTTACATGAGATGGTGGAAGGCTTAAATATCTGCGAGGGATGTTTTACAGGAAAATATCCATTGGAGCCACCGAAAGAGGACATTCGTGGTGACTTCGAACGCTAAGTGTGGTATGATGAAATAGATTACAATTTACAGCAAAAGGAGATAAAAATGAGTACAGATAGATATACAAGTCCTCTGTCAGAACGTTATGCCAGTAAGGAGATGCAGTACATTTTTTCGCAGGATATGAAGTTTAAGACCTGGAGAAGATTATGGATCGCATTGGCTGAGACAGAGATGGAACTTGGCTTAAGTGAGAATGGTAAACCGGTTATCACACAGGAACAGATTGATGAGTTGAAGGCGCATGTCGACGACATTAATTATGATGTTGCAAGAGAGCGTGAAAAATTGGTTCGTCATGATGTAATGAGCCATGTATATGCTTATGGACAGCAGTGCCCAAAGGCAGCAGGAATCATCCATCTCGGTGCAACTTCCTGTTATGTCGGCGACAATACAGATATTATCGTTATGAATGAGGCGTTAAAACTGGTTCACAAGAAGTTGGTCAACGTGATTAATGAACTTGCAAAGTTTGCAGATAAATATAAAAATCTTCCGACACTTGCATTTACACATTTCCAGCCAGCACAGCCGACAACGGTTGGAAAGAGAGCAACACTCTGGACACAGGAATTTATCATGGATCTGGAAGACCTTGAGTATGTCATGGGAAGTTTAAAATTACTTGGTTCCAAAGGAACAACCGGAACGCAGGCAAGCTTCCTGGAGTTGTTTAATGGTGACCAGGAAACAATTGACAAGATCGATCCGATGATTGCAGCAAAAATGGGATTTAAGGAGTGCTATGCAGTTTCCGGTCAGACCTATTCCAGAAAAGTGGATACAAGAGTTGCCAATATTCTGGCAGGAATTGCAGCAAGTGCACACAAAATGTCAAACGACATCCGTCTGTTACAGCACTTAAAGGAAGTGGAAGAACCATTTGAGAAAAATCAGATTGGCTCTTCAGCCATGGCATACAAGAGAAATCCAATGCGTTCCGAGCGTATCGCATCTCTTTCACGCTATGTGATGGTAGATGCATTGAATCCGGCTATCACATCTGCAACCCAGTGGTTTGAGAGAACGCTTGATGATTCTGCTAATAAGAGATTGAGCATTCCGGAAGGATTTTTGGCGATCGACGGTATCTTAGACTTATGCCTGAACGTTGTGGATGGACTTGTGGTATATGATAAAGTGATCACAAAACATATGATGGCAGAACTTCCATTTATGGCAACGGAAAATATTATGATGGACGCTGTAAAAAATGGCGGCAACCGTCAGGAATTACATGAAAAAATCCGTCAGCTTTCTATGGAAGCAGGCAAGAATGTAAAGGTAGAAGGAAAAGATAACAATCTGTTGGAGTTGATCGCAGCAGATCCATCTTTCAATCTTACCTTAGAGGAATTACAGGCTACTATGGAGCCATCGAAATATGTTGGACGTGCACCGATCCAGGTGGACAAATTCCTTGCAAATGTTGTGAATCCAATTTTGGAGGCAAACAAAGAAGATCTTGGCATGACAGCCGAGATTAATGTCTAAAATCGGAGTTTAACTGGCGTAGTGTCGCAGATTCTGTGGTGCTTTCTTAGGGCTTGAAAGGCAGATATAAGCGTCCTCTCGCAAGTCTTGATTTTATAGGTTTATGAAAAGAAAAACGGTACAGACGAAATATGATGTTCCTGTTCGCCGGGCATTCCGATAAGCCTCTAAAGAGTCTTATCTCCATGGCTCACAAAGGAAATCATATTTGTCTGTACCATTTTTCTTTCATTTACATTATGGATGACTTGCGAGAGGACGCTTATACATGTCCAATTTACGCTGTGAACCGCACCACAGAATCTGCAATTTACGTTATGGAACTCACGGTTATCTTTGTGTTCTGCCGCTTGTAACATTGATTGACGGATTTTCACAACTGGGATATTGCATGCTGCACAGTCTTGGCTCAATAAAAAATAGAACTGATTTGTTTTCAGGATTTTGGGAGTGGCCGGTCCTTAGAAAGCAGACATTGCGATTTCAAAAGACAATGTAATTGGATTTTGAAATCACGATGGATGCTTGCTTAGTACCGTTGCCAGCGACAACAAGCGGAAGCGCTCCTGAAAACAAATCAGTTCTATTTTTTATATTTCTATACACTTTGTTGGCATGCAATTAACATAACCTGCGAAAATCCGTAACACCACCCTACAGGCGGCAGTTCATAAGTTAAACTCCGGGATGAGTGCCTATGAGATAACGGCAAAATGCAGTCGTTCACGATGACTTGGCGGTCACAGGATATATTCCATCTGCCGTTCCTTTGTCTTCATCCCCATTTTTTCGTAGAAGTGTTCTGCCGAAGTGTTTCCTGCCCAGACGTTCAGTGTTACCTCATAGCAGCCCTGCTCTTTTGCCTGCTGCTTCACATATTCAAACAGGCTTTCTCCGATGTGCTGTCCCCGCGCCTGCTGATCAACGCACAAATCGTCGATGAATAGCGACTTAAAGGGAATCATGTTCGTGGAAAATGGCTGCTCCTTCATCTGACAGAAGGCGTAGCCCACACACACATCATCCTCGTTCACGGCAACGTAGATAGGTTTATCCTCCTGCTTCAAAAGCTCTGCAAGTTCGCAGACAGTGTATTTGGTGGTGCCGGGAATAAAAATATCCGGACGGATCTTAGCGTGGATCTGCAATACCTGCTCCAACAGTGCAAGAAGTCTGGGAATATCTTTTTCCTCTGCCTTACGGATTTTCATTTCAACTTCACTCCTTTACAATTCTGATTCGCAAAATTCATTGATATTGTAATTCTATCATAGTCATACTTTTTATTCTACTAAAATACATTGAAAGAAGTTTTACTTTGTAAGAACCTTCTTACAATATTTATGTGCACCACAATGCGGACATTCTGTATTCTAATTAGAATGAAGTGGAATTGCAGATGCGATTATGTTAGAATCTTAGTGTTAATGAATTTAGCAATATGATATAATATTTCATGTATTCAAACAAAGTAGGAGAGAGGTAAATACACCATGAATTTGAAAAAAGTTCATCACATTGCCATTATTGGGAGCAACTATGAGCAATCAAAGCACTTTTATGTGGATCTGTTAGGATTTTCTATTATTCGGGAAAATTACAGACCAGAACGTGATGATTACAAAATTGATCTTCAACTCGATGGGATAGAATTAGAACTTTTTATCATTAAAAATTGTCCAAAGCGCCTCAGTTATCCAGAGGCTTACGGTCTCCGGCATCTTGCCTTTGCTGTAGACTCGGTCGAGAATACCGTAAGAGAATTGAATAAAAAGGGCATTATAACTGAGCCGATCAGATTCGATATTTACACAGGCAAAAAAATGACATTCTTTTATGACCCTGACAATCTACCATTGGAAATTCACGAATAAAGCATTACTTTTCTTTTTCACAGAGCTGTTTGTATATGGTCTCTGCGTCTATGTTATAATACTTCTGTTATGTGAATTTTTAATCTGATTCGCAAAGGAGAAACGCATGGACGTATCATATAACAAATTTTTCAAGATGCTGATTGACCGTAAAATGAAGAAAAAAGACATTTGCGAGCAGGCTGGTATAGCTACCAGTACCATGGCAAAAATGGCGAAGGACGAGAATGAACAATAATTTATACCATGAAAAGTATGACGGGAGCAATGAAGCAGAGGTGTTCCGTCATGAGGTGATCATGGACTTGGTTTTTTGATAAAAAACAATCAGAGCCTTGCATCCGGATCTGTCGAAAATCCACTTGCGGATTAGCCTGCATGTGGGTAAAATGTAACTATTCGGAGAAGGCTCACACACATTGTACAGACCGTAAAAATCAACAGTAAGATACAAAAGAAGCAGGGATCAATATGGAAAAAGATATCAACACGGAAGTTTCAAATACACAGTTACCGGCAACGGAAGAAAAAGCGAATCTCAAGGAGAGTCTGCGCATTCAGAAATCCCAGTGGATCAAGGAACAGATCAAAAGGCAGCGGGAAGCGGAAGATGCTGTTTTAGAGCAGATGATCGAAGAACAGAGAGTTATTGATGGTTTAAACAGCGACATCAATGAGAATCTGGACAGGACAAGAGAGAGCAGGAAGTTTAATCAGGAGTTTCAGGAGAAGATCAATACTCAGATTTACGAGATGAACGGCATTACAGAGGATAAACTGAAAGGTATGCGGGAATACAAAAACGCATATTATCAGGGATGTGCATTTTCCCTGTTCCTGCTGTCTGTTGTTATGATTGGGATCTGTGGTGTGCTTCATGGTTTTGAGTCACAGATTTGTCTGTTTATGATCGCATGCACCGGCGTAGAGGGGGCACTGCTCGCACAGGACAAATGGAGAAATAAACTGGTGAATATATTATGTAAACTGCTTTATCTGATGGTTTTTCCGGTAATGATGGTTATTTTTGTCTGCTACGAGCTGAAATATCCGGAATATGACCTTTTCCTGCCATATTTTGCAATGGGAATCGTGGTTGTCCTGATCATTGGAACAGCGGCATTTTTCTTCTACGATCCGTATAAGCAGGACAAAAAGCGTGTGAAAAATGCAAAAGATTATATTTCAGAAGTGGAAAAGATTGCAAAAAAACAGGTGAAGAAAAATCAGAAGCTCCGCGCAAAAGAGGAGAAAAAGAATCAGAAGATCCAGCTGCGCGCACTGGAAAGAGAAGAGGCTGCAAGGGAAAAAGAAGAAAAGCTGCAAAGTAAAAAGGCAGAAAAGGAAGCCAGAAAGCAGGAGCGCAGGGAAAAAAGACAGGCGTGGCTTGACGGTGTAAAAGAAAAATGGCATGCATGGGTGGAAAAAATAAAAGAAAAGTGGCATGCGTTTCTTGCAAAGTTTAAAAAGGAAGAATAGAAATGAGATATCAGATACGGCATGCAATTGTAAAGTATGCGGCAGATACCATATTAGAAGATGTAAATTTTGAGATACATGATCATGAAAAAATAGCAATCATCGGAAGAAATGGCTGTGGAAAAACAACGCTTTTAAAGCTGATCTCCGGTGAAGTGGAGATGGCAAATCCGGACAGTGACGAGGAATGCGGCATTGTCATGGCAGGAAAACAGCGGATCGGCTATCTGAGACAGATCAGTTTTGAGGACAGCAGTATCAAGGTAGAAGAGGAAATTTTAAAAGTGTTTGCGCCTGTTTTTTCCTGCGAAAAACGAATGCAGGAACTGACAGAGCAAATGAAAACGGATACTTCTGAGCATTTATTAAAGGAATATGCCGCATTGCAGGCGAAGATGGAGGCACTGCGGGGATACACCTACAGACAGGATATGGAGACAATGTTCCAACGGTTCGGGTTTGCGTTAAAAGACCTGCAAAGACCGATTGGAACTTTTTCAGGTGGCCAGCAGACAAAAGTGGCGTTCGTAAAACTGCTTTTGAGCCAGCCGGATATCATGCTTTTGGATGAGCCGACCAACCATCTGGACATGCCGACGATCGAGTGGCTGGAAGGTTATCTGAAAAATTATCCGAAAGCGGTTGTGATCGTGTCGCATGACCGGATGTTTTTAGACCGCGTGATTGACGTGACTTACGAGATCGAATATCACAGAATCAGGCGTTATCCGGGCAATTATACAGCATTTTTGAGGCAGAAAGAGGAAGCATTAGCAAAGCAGGAAAAAGATTACGAGGCACAGCAGGCGGAGATCAAGCGTCTCACAGACTGGATCGAAAAGTGGAAGAATACACCGACAAAGGTTGCGGCGACACGTTCCAAACGAAAAGTGATCGAGCATATGGTTTTGATCGAAAAGCCGCGCAAGTTCGATACAAAAGCGTTTCAGGGACAGTTTCTGCCGCAGACGGCCAGCTATCATGATGTGTTGTCCGTCCGGGGCTTACAGATCGGTTATGATTCCGTTTTGAGCAAAGTATCTTTTGAGCTGCACCGCATGGAGCGGATCGCGGTGATCGGTGAAAACGGAAAAGGAAAGTCGACACTTTTAAAAACGTTAGTTGGGGAGCTGCCGAAGCTCGGCGGTCAGTTTTCATTCGGGACAGGCGTGGAGTGGGGCTATTTTGACCAGCAGGCGGCGGTTGCCGAGAGTCAGAATCCGAAAATGACGATCATGGAAGATTTCTGGGAAGAATATCCGACCTTAAAAGAAGTAGAAGTGCGCAGTGCGCTGGGAAGTTTTCTTTTTTCCGGGGATGATGTATACAAAGAATTGGGACAGTTATCCGGTGGAGAGAAGGTGCGTCTTGCTTTATGTAAAATGTTTAAGCGCAGACCGAATCTTCTGATTCTGGACGAGCCGACAAACCATATGGATATCGTTGGAAAAGAAGCATTGGAGCAGATGTTAAAAAGTTATACGGGAACAGTTTTATTTGTCTCGCATGACCGGTATTTTATTAAGGAAATCGCAACGGGAATCCTTGATTTTCAGGCAGATAAAGTACAGTATTATCCGTGCACTTATGAGGAATATCTGGAGCAGAAGCAGAAAGAAGCACAGGGACTGATTGGTGGAAACAAAACAAATGCCGCAGGAAACAGTGGAAAATCCAGAAACGTAGCTGGCGAAGCAGCAGATAACAGAAATATATCACAAGTCGGAAGTCAGAGTAATCCGCCAACGTTATCCGATGTGTTTGATAAAAAGACGTATTATAATCCGGGCAAGATTATTTCCAGATTAAAGCAGCAGCTTGTCAAGTATGAAAAAATGCTCGGTGAGAGTGAGGAACGGCTCGCAGAGCTGCAAATGCAGCAGATGGACACGGCACTCGCCACGGACTATGAGAAATTGACAGAATTGGAGCAGGCGATTGCGGCGGAGCAGAGCAATCAGGAGAGCATTTTAGACCGTCTGGTGGAGACGGAGACAGAACTGGATGAGATGCAGGAGAAAACAGTCTAAACAGGATCAGACTTTGCAATACAAGAAAAAACAGTAGATTTGGAAGGCAGAAAATCGAGGAAGCAGATATGACAAAAAAACAGTTAGCACTTGAGATTATCAAACGTTTGAAAGAAGCGTATCCGGACGCGGGATGTACGTTGGACTATGATGAGGCATGGAAACTTTTGGTGAGTGTCCGTCTGGCTGCGCAGTGTACGGATGCGAGAGTCAATGTGATCGTGGAAAAGTTATATGAGAAGTTCCCGGATGTCGACGCATTAGCGGCAGCCGGTGTCTCTGAGATCGAGGAGATTGTGCGTCCATGCGGACTTGGAAAAAGTAAGGCAAAAGATATCAGTGCATGCATGAAAATGCTAAAAGAGCAGTACGGTGGAAAAGTGCCGGATGATTTTGATGCACTGTTGAAACTTCCGGGGGTCGGACGCAAAAGTGCGAATCTGATCATGGGGGATGTGTTCGGAAAACCGGCGATCGTCACAGACACACACTGTATCCGTCTGGTGAACCGCATGGGACTGGTAAAAGACATCAAGGAACCGAAAAAAGTAGAGATGGAACTGTGGAAGATCATTCCACCGGAAGAGGGGAATGATTTCTGTCACAGATTGGTGGAGCATGGCAGGGATGTCTGTACAGCACGGACAAATCCGCATTGTGACCGCTGTGTGTTAAATGATATCTGCGCGACAGGGAAGAAACTCATGAAAGCAGAGCAGAAAACAAAGTGATCGATATTGGTGTTGCAGTGGCAGCAGTAAAAAAAATTAAAGAGAAGTTATAAAAATGGCAGTACAAAATGATTTTTCGAAGGGAAGTATTTTATCCCATATGGCACGGATCGCGCTTCCGATGACGCTGGCACAGTTTGTCAATATTTTATATAACATTATTGACCGGGTATTTATCGGACGTATCCCGGATCATGCGACGGAGGCTTTGACCGGACTTGGAGTGGCATTCCCAATCTGCACACTGGCAATTGCTTTTGCCAATCTGGTAGGAATGGGCGGTGCTCCTCTTTTTTCTATAGAGAGGGGAAAAGGAAATGAAGAGGAAGCAAAGTATATTTTAGGCAATTCATTCAACCTGTTAGTGGTCATTGGAGTAGTGTTCAGTGTGGTGATGTTTCTGGTAAAAAGGCCGATGCTATACCTGCTTGGTGCAAGCAAAAATATTTACGGATATGCGGATTCTTATCTCACAATCTACTTATGCGGAACACTTTTTGTGATGTTAAGCCTTGGTATGAATGCGTTTATCAATGCGCAGGGCTTTGCAAATATCGGAATGATGACGGTATCAATTGGTGCAGTCTGCAACTTGGTTTTGGATCCCATTTTTATTTTTAAAATGAAAATGGGTGTACAGGGCGCAGCGCTGGCAACGGTGATTTCGCAGTTTGCAGCAGCCTGCTGGACACTCCGATTTCTTGCCGGGAAAAAGGCGACAATTCGGTTAGACAAAAATTATTTAAAATTAAAAACAGACCGTGTCAAAAAGATTCTTGTGCTTGGCTTATCCGGTTTTACCATGTCTGTGACGAACAGTCTCGTGCAGATGGTATGTAATATTAATCTGGCGATGTATGGCGGAGATATGTATATCGCAGCGATGACCATCATCAATTCTGTGCGTGAAGTGATCCATATGCCGGTTTCCGGTGTTGGAAATGGGGCACAGCCGGTCATGAGTTTTAATTATGGTGCGAAAGAATATGGGAGAGTGAAACAGACAATCCGCTATACGGCGGTCATTCTTCTGGTTTATACATTATTTGCGTGGGGAATGACGATGTTATTTCCGAACCAGTTTGTGATAATTTTTAATAAAGATGCAGAGTTGCTGCCACTTACGGTAAAATCCATGCATATCTATTTCTTCGGATTTTTCTTCATGGCATTTCAATTCACCGGGCAGACGACATTTCAGGCACTTGGAAAATCAAAGCAGGCAATCTTCTTTTCCATGTTAAGGAAGGTCATCATTGTTGTGCCGCTTACGTTTTTACTGCCAATGATCCCGAAAATCGGCGTGACAGGCGTATTTCTTGCAGAACCAATCTCAAACCTGATCGGGGGACTGGCCTGCTTTATTACCATGTATGTTACGGTTTATCGGAAACTGGAGGTTTGACGATAGTTACAGGCAAGCAGAATTGGGAAAGACATGCAGTTAGATGCTGTGAGCAATTAGCAAAATGGTGCAATTCACAGCGTTGATCGGGCATGTATAAGCGTCCTCTCACAAGTCATGATTTTATAGGTTTATGAAAAGAAAAACGGTACAGACGAAATATGAGGTTCCTGTTCGCCAGGCATTCCGATAAGCCTCTGAAGAGTCTTATCTCCATGGCTCACGAAGGAAATCATATTTGTCTGTACCGTTTTTCTTTCATTTACGTTACGAATGACTTGCGAGAGGACGCTTATACATGCCCAATTTACGCTGTGAATCGCACCACAGAATCTGCACTTTACGTTATGGAACTCACAGTTATGGGATGAGTACCTACAGGATAATACCAAAACTCAATCTGCATCCTTGAAATAAATGAATTTTAACAGAATAAAATAGAATTGTAAGTATGATTATGGTAGAATTATGGTATTAATGATTTTGGCAATCGAGATTTGTAGATGGAGGTAATTGAAATGAAAGAATATCAACATTTGATTGGAAAGATTATTGTTGCAGTAGCGATCATAGTTGCTGCAATCATTATAGCGCAGGCTATTGGTGGAGCTGGAGAAAGTATCCGTAGTGGCTTGCTGCAATTAGGGGATGCTCTTCGATAACTTCCATTTTGAGGAGGTGAACACTTTAGATAATGAGAAAGCCGTTTGAAACTATGTCACTTGAATTCGACTGCATTTTGTCGCCACCTTTCTTTATAGGCACTCATCCAATAACCGGAGTTCCACAACGTAAATCGCAGATTCTGTGGTGCAGTTCATAGCGTAAATTGGGCAAATATAAGCGTCCTCTCACAAGTCATTCGTAACGTAAATGAAAGAAAAACGGTGCAGACAAATATGATTTCCTTCGTGAGCCATGGAGCTGGGATTCTAAAATTTTTGTGAAGCCTCTGCTTCACAAAATTTTTGCTCAGAAGCCCAGCGGAATGCCCGGCGAACAGGAACCTCATATTTCGTCTGTACCGTTTTTCTTTTCATAAACCTATAAAATTCTGACTTGTGAGAGGGCGCTTATATTTGCCACTTCACAACCTATAAAAGCACCACAAAATCTGCAACATTACGTTACGGAACGCCGGTCAGATATTTATTCAGCCAGATTTCCGGTATAAAGCTGATAGTATTTTCCATGTTCTTCCATCAACTGCTCATGGCTGCCGCGTTCAATGATGCGCCCCTGCTCTAAGACCATGATACAGTCACTGTTGCGGACAGTGGAGAGACGGTGTGCGATGACAAAAGTCGTACGTCCGCGCATCAGTTTATCCATACCATCCTGTACGATCTTTTCCGTTCTGGTATCGATGGAGGAGGTTGCCTCATCGAGGATCAGGACAGGAGGATCAGCAATGGCGGCACGGGCGATCGCAAGCAGCTGGCGCTGTCCCTGGCTTAAGTTTGCGCCGTCTCCGGTCAGCAATGTGTTGTAGCCATCCGGAAGCTGATGGATGAAGGTGTCTGCATTTGCAAGTTTTGCAGCAGCGATGACTTCCTCGTCTGTCGCATCCAGTTTTCCGTAACGGATATTTTCCATTACAGTTGCGGTAAATAGATGGGTATCCTGCAATACGATTCCAAGGGAATGACGCAGGTCGTCTTTTTTGATCTTATTAATGTTAATGCCGTCGTAGCGGATCTTGCCATCCTGAATATCGTAGAACCGGTTGATCAGGTTTGTGATCGTTGTTTTTCCGGCACCGGTACTTCCAACGAAAGCGATCTTCTGTCCGGGAGTGGCAAAAAGGTCTACGTTGTGCAGAACCATTTTGTCAGGATTATATCCAAAATCGACATCATCAAATACCACATCACCCTTTAACTCAATGTAGTCGACAGAACCGTCTGCCTGATGCACATGCTTCCAAGCCCACATTCCGGTACGCTCGCTGCACTCTGTAATCTGGCCATTTTCCTTTTTCGCACGCACTAAAGTCACGTATCCATCGTCCGTTTCCGGTTTTTCATCCAGCAGATTGAAGATTCGCTCGGAACCTGCAAGCGCCATGACGATATTGTTGATCTGCATGCTTAACTGGTTGATCGGCTGGCTGAAGCTCTTATTGAATGTGAGGAAGCTTGCCAGTTTACCGAGGGTGAAACCGCCTACACCTTCCAGGGCGAGGATGCCGCCGACTAAGGCGACCAGAACATAACTTACATTTCCAAGCTGCGCATTGATCGGCATTAAGATATTACCAAATTTGTTCGCGTTATCAGCGCTTTCAAATAACTGGTCATTCAGCTTGTTGAAGTCTGCAATACTTTCTTCCTCATGGGTAAAGACCTTTACTACCTTCTGGCCATTCATCATCTCTTCAATATAACCGTTGACCGTGGCGATATCACGCTGCTGGGCGATAAAGTACTTGGCACTGGCGCCACCTACCACTTTGGTGGCATAGAGCATGACTCCAACCATAAAAAGTGTGATGATCGTCAGTGGGATGTTTAAAACGATCATGGCGCCAAGGACGCTGACAATCGTAACAGCACTGTTTAAAACCTGCGGGATACTCTGACTGATCATCTGGCGCAGGGTATCAATATCGTTCGTATAGGTTGACATAATATCACCATGTGGGTGAGTGTCAAAGTAACGGATCGGGAGTCCTTCCATATGGATGAACATATCGTTTCTTAAGTTCCGGAGTGTTCCCTGTGTGACATATACCATAATTTTGGACTGTGCAAAGGAAGCAAGCACACCACATGCATAGAAAACTGCAACGCGTCCGATCGCATGGGCGAGTTCCGTGAAATCAGGGGAAGCCTGTTTTGTTAATGGAATGATGTAATCGTCGATCAGTGTCTGCATGAATAAGGTGCCCTGTACACTCGAAAAAACAGTGATAAACAGGCAGATCACGACAACGATACATGCAAAGCCATAGTTCTTAAAAATGTAAGAGAGCAGGCGCAGCAGTAGTTTTCCCGGATTTGCAACATTGGGTCTTGGTCCGCGTGCATTGCCACGCATAGGTCCATGATTTTTTTCTGCCATTATTTTGCACCTCCTTCATCAAAATCACCGCTTCCCTGTGTCTGGGATTCATATACTTCGCGGTAAATCGCATTTGTTTCCATGAGCTCTTCGTGGGAACCGAAGCCGTCCACAACGCCGTTGTTCAATACAATGATACGGTCTGCATTCATGACAGAGGAGATCCGCTGCGCAATGATAAGTTTTGTCGTATTTGGAATCTCTTCCGCAAATGCTTTGCGGATTTTTGCATCGGTTGCTGTATCAACCGCACTGGTACTGTCGTCTAAAATCAAAATTTTCGGGTTCTTTAATAGCGCTCTTGCGATGCACAGACGCTGTTTCTGTCCACCGGAGACATTGGAACCGCCCTGTTCAATGTGCGTGTTATAGCCATCCGGAAAACGGTTGATAAATTCTGAAGCGCAGGCAAGGTCGCAGGCATGCCGGCATTGTTCATCGGTTGCATCCGGGTTTCCCCAACGGAGATTGTCATAGATGGAACCGGAGAAAAGCACATTATTCTGTAATACAACGGACACTTCGTTACGCAGTGTGTCGAGGTCGTAGGAGCGGACATCTTTACCGCCAACGTAGACGGCACCTTCCGATACATCATACAGACGGCTGATCAGGTTGACTAAGGAAGATTTTGAACTTCCCGTTCCGCCGATGATACCGATGGTCTCGCCGGATGCGATGGAGAGATTGATATCGTCCAAAACAGGGGTATCAGAGGTTTTATTGTATCGGAATGTCACATGGTCAAAGCGGATGCTGCCATCGGTTACTTCATAGTCCGGTTTTTCCGGGTTTGTGATATCACTCTTCTCATTTAATACTTCACAGATACGCTCAGCACTTGCGATACTCATGGTGATCATGACAAAAACCATGGAGAGCATCATGAGGCTCATCATAATGTTCATGCAGTAAGTGAGAAGGCTCATCAATTCACCGGTGGTAAGAGAATTTACCACGATCATTTTGGCACCGATCCAGCTGATCAGGATGATGCAGGTATACACGGCAGCCATCATGACGAGATTATTAAATACGGTAACGCCCTCTGCTTTGACAAACATTTTGTAAATATTTTCACTTGCTTTTTTGAAACGGTCCTTTTCAAAATCTTCACGGACGTAGGCTTTTACCACGCGGATCGCAGAGACATTTTCCTGGACAGATGCGTTTAAGTCATCATATTTCGGAAATACCTGGGTAAAATATTTATGAGCCCTGACTGTGATAAAAGCAAGTATGATACCAAGTAAGATCACGGCTGCGAGGTAGATACAGGCAAGTTTTGCATTAATAAAAAAAGCCATGATCATGGCACAGACCAGAGTGATCGGTGCGCGGACGCACATGCGCAGGATCATCTGATAAGCCATCTGGATGTTGGTGACATCTGTGGTCAGTCTTGTGACAAGCCCTGCGGTGCTGAATTTGTCAATATTGGAGAAAGAGAATGTCTGGATATTTTCATACATTGCCTTTCTTAAGTTGCGGGCAAAACCGGTAGAGGCTCTCGCACCGTATTTTCCCCCCATCACACCTGCAAAAAGAGAGACACAGGCAGTCACGATCATCAGACCGCCCATCACGTAGATATGATGGATATCGCCCTTTTCCACACCGTTATCGATAATGGATGCCATCATGAGAGGAATGACCGTCTCCATGAGAACTTCTAAGATCATGAAGACCGGAGTAAGAAAAGAGTCCTTTTTAAACTCTTTTATTTGTGCTCCAAGAGTTTTTAACATATTTTCACATCCTTTTCTAAATTATTGTTGATTTTTATTTGTTAGTGTGCTAACTATATATTTATACGGCATTCGTCTGTGAATGTCAACAATGAATTTTTGAAGGGGAGAAAAGAAGAAAAATGAGACACGAAGACAGTGTAGGATATAAAATGAGGTTGATCCATAACCGCATTCATAAGCAGATGGAAGCGAAAAGGATCGAGAATGAGGGTGATATCACAGGAATGCAGCGGTGGACACTCGGTTACCTGAATGACCATGCGGATACGGAAATCTATCAGAAAGACATTGAACAGGAATTTAAAGTGTCCCGTGCAACGGCTTCTAACATGCTTCAGCTGATGGAGCGGAAAGGACTGATCGTGCGGGAGTCCGTAAGCTGCGATGCGAGATTAAAAAAGATTTCCCTGACAGAAAAAGCAAAAAATATGGTTGCAAAGTCGGATGCAGATATCCGGGAGATGGAGCAGCTCATCACAAAAGGCTTTCATAAGGAAGAAACAGAACAGCTAAAGCATTATCTCGACCGGATCATGGAAAATATCGGCGTGGCGGAAGACTGTTGTGGCAGAAAGTGTAAAAGTGGTGCAAAAGAGCAGAAAAACCACAATATATAGTGTTTTTCTTCTATCATAAAAAAGTGACGATTTATTTGATGTATTTTTGTACAGAATAGATAAAGGTAGCATGGATACTGGGTTTGCGTGGTGTCCGCTGCCTTTTTTGTTTACATAATGCTCCACATAATATAGTTATACATATTGACAAGAACACAATATGTTGTATATAATAAATCTCGGCAGCGATCGTTGGAACACTGCCCTGACAAATAATTTTTTACAATTGAAACTATAGTGAAAATTGTTTATTAGATAGGAGAGTAAAACAAAGATATGAAAATTATCAAACGAAGCGGAATGGAAGATACCTTTGACATTAAAAAGATCGAGGCAGCGATCCGCAAAGCAAATGAAAGTGTCATTGATTATGAAAAGCTGACAGAGGAGAAGATTCAGGAGATCCTTGCCAATGTGGAGAAGGCATGTGAGAATATGAAACGTTCTCCAAGTGTGGAAGAGATTCAGGATATGGTGGAAAACCAGATCATGAACCAGCGTGCATTCAATGTGGCACGTAATTATATCACTTATCGTTATAAGAGAGCTCTGGTCCGTAAATCTAACTCCACCGATGAACAGATCTTAAGTTTATTAGAGTGCAACAATGAGGAAGTAAAACAGGAGAATTCCAATAAGAACCCTACTGTCAACAGTGTACAGCGTGACTATATGGCAGGAGAGGTGAGCAAGGATATTACCAGAAGATTCTTATTAGATGGAGATATCGTAGAAGCGCATGAGCAGGGAATTATCCATTTCCATGATGCAGATTATTTTGCACAGCATATGCATAACTGCTGTCTTGTAAATTTAGAGGACATGCTCCAGAACGGCACAGTGATCAGTGAGACGATGATCGACCGTCCAAAGAGCTTTTCTACTGCATGCAATATTGCAACACAGGCAATCGCACAGATTGCAAGTTCCCAGTATGGCGGACAGAGTATTTCACTCTCACATCTGGCACCATTTGTGGATGTGAGCCGTCAGAAGTTCCGCAAGACTGTTCGCGAGGAACTGACAGCTACCGGCATTGAGCCGACAGAAGAGATGGTAAACAAGATCGCTGAGATGCGTGTCAAGGAAGAGATCAATCGCGGAGTCCAGATGATCCAGTATCAGGTGATCACGCTTATGACAACCAATGGACAGGCTCCATTTGTGACAGTATTTATGTATCTCGATGAAGTTCCGGAAGGACAGCTTCGTGATGACCTTGCAGCAGTGATCGAGGAAGTATTACATCAGAGAATCCAGGGTGTCAAGAATGAAAAAGGTGTATTTATCACACCGGCGTTCCCGAAACTCATCTATGTATTAGAGGAAGACAATATCCGAGAGGGAAGCCGTTACTGGTATCTGACCAGACTTGCAGCAGAGTGTACTGCAAAGAGAATGGTACCGGATTATATCTCTGAGAAGATCATGAAAAAACTCAAACAGGGCAACTGTTATACCTGTATGGGATGTCGCTCTTTCTTGACCGTATATAAGGACGAAAATGATAAATTCAAATTCTACGGAAGATTCAATCAGGGTGTCGTCACCTTAAACCTTGTGGATGTGGCATGTTCTTCCGGAAGAGATATGAACAAGTTCTGGGAACTTATGGATGAGAGACTGGAACTCTGTCACAGAGCATTAATGGCAAGACATGAGAGATTAAAAGGAACTCCTTCGGATGTGGCGCCGATCCTCTGGCAGAATGGTGCACTGGCACGTCTGAAAAAGGGCGAGACCATTGATAAATTATTATATGGTGGATACTCTACCATTTCCCTCGGATATGCGGGACTTTGTGAGTGTACGAGATATATGAAGGGAGTTTCCCACACAGATCCGGATGGCACACCATTTGCATTGGAAGTCATGCGTCATCTGAACGATGCATGTGCAAAATGGAAAGCGGAGCATAACATTGATTTCAGCCTGTATGGCACACCATTGGAGTCTACAACTTATAAATTTGCAAAGTGCTTACAGAAACGTTTTGGAATCATTCCGGGTGTTACAGATAAGAACTACATTACAAACAGCTATCACGTACATGTGACGGAGGAAATGAGCGCATTCGATAAACTGAAATTCGAATCCCAGTTTCAGGAGCTTTCTCCGGGCGGAGCGATCAGTTATGTGGAAGTTCCGAACATGCAGAACAATCTGGATGCTGTTCTTTCGGTAATGCAGTACATTTATGATAATATTATGTACGCAGAGTTGAACACCAAGAGTGATTATTGTCAGGAATGTGGTTACTCCGGAGAGATCAAAATTGTGAATGACAAAGATGGAAAATTAGTCTGGGAGTGTCCGAATTGCGGAAACCGCGATCAGAATAAAATGTCTGTTGCAAGACGTACCTGCGGTTATATCGGAACACAGTTCTGGAATCAGGGAAGAACACAGGAAATCAAGGAGCGTGTCCTCCATCTGTAAAAGCAACAGTATAAACCAATATAAAAATTCAGGCGGAGCGGGAATTTATCCCGCTTCGTTTCAACTTATCATAAAGGAAATCATACAATGAATTATGCGAATATAAAAACTTATTCGATCGAAAATGGAACAGGCGTAAGAGTGTCGCTGTTTGTATCCGGCTGTACCCATCATTGCAAGGGATGTTTCAATGAGGAAGCCTGGGATTTTTCTTATGGGAAACCATTTACCAAAGAGACGGAAGATGAGATCATCCACGATTTAGAGCCGGACTATATGGCAGGCATCACACTGCTCGGTGGAGAGCCGATGGAACCTGTGAACCAGAGAGTGCTGGTAAATCTGTTAAAGCGCATCCGCAAAGAACTGCCGGATAAAACCGTCTGGATCTATACCGGATACCTCTATGAGGATCTTCTGCCGGGAGGAAGGGCAAACTGTGAAGTGACAGAGGAAATGTTATCTTACTGTGATATTCTTGTGGATGGACCATTTGTTCTGGAAAAGAAGAACATTTCATTAAAATTCCGTGGTTCCGAGAATCAGAGGATCATCCAGCTTTCAGCCACAAGGGATGCCGGTAAAGTGATTCTTGCGATGGAATAGCAAACTGTGATATGATGAACACTGGCAGAAAAATGAACAGAGAATTCTGGTTTCAGAAAATAAGGGGAGCAGAAGATGAAAATTATGTGGAAGACATTCCTGGCGGTGTCTGCCTATTGGGCAGGCGTCTTTGGATGGTTTTATATAGGAGTCTGGCAGGTGTTGAAAAAACCGGTGCATTCCGTGATACTGGCACAGATTGCAGGACATCTTTCGATAGGACTTTTGATCGGCGCATTCATACAGGGATTTTTGTATCTGTCCCTGGCAGGTGGTATCTGGTGTGTCGGTTATATGATCAGTGAATATTTCAAAGAAAGCAAATAAGGATAAACAGATGATTTTACGAGTACCTTCTTATTATAAAACATTTCAGTGCATTGCAGATAAATGTGAACACAGTTGCTGTATTGGCTGGGAGATTGATATTGATGAGGATTCCTATGATTATTACATGGGGATTGAGGGAGCGTTTGGAGAGCGCCTGAAAGAGCAGACGGTGACAGAAGATGAGGAACACAGCTTTGTATTACGGAAAAACGGCTGGTGCCCATTTTTAGATCAGAACAAATTATGCGATATTTACAGCGAACTTGGCGAGGAGGCTTTGTGTGAAGTCTGCACCGAGTATCCACGTTTTGTTGTGGAGTACGGCGATGTCAGGGAAAAATCTTTGAGTGTGTCCTGTGAAGAAGTAGGACGCATTATTTTTTCTGATGAGGGTAAAATGTCTTATGAAGATATCGAACTGCCGGATCTTGGAATTGAAGATGAATTTTACGAGGATGAGGAGGAAGAACCTTTCGAGGAAGATATGGAGGAGTTCTGTTCTCATTTAGAGGAGTACCGGACACAGGCGGTTGCCATTTTACAGAACCGGGAAAAGAGTATTGACGACAGGATCAGGGAGTATCTGAAATTCTGTGAAAAATTGCAGAATGTGGTGGAAAATCCAGAGGAAGAACTGTGGGAGCCGATGGAATATTTTCATGTCCGTATGGAGACGTTCGATGAACTTGAGAATGTCAACGAGGAATGGATGGAAGTAAAACAGCGGGTGCGTGATTTCTTTGAGACACATTCTTACACCGAGGCACTTGAGGAATATAAAAAGTCCGGCGATTACAATGAAATCTGGTATGAACATATTCTTGTTTATTTTACATACCGGTATTTTATGCGTGCATGGTATGACGGAAATGTTCTGGCAAAAGCACAGTTCGCAATTGTGGGATTTTTAGTGATCCGCGATATGGATATTGTACGATATTTTGCCAATGGAAAAAGTTTCAAGTTGGACGACCGGATTGCGAATGCAAGAATTTTTTCAAGGGAAGTGGAACATTCGGAGGAGACGTTAGAGATTCTGGAAGATGATATTTCTTTTGATGAAGCTTTTCATGTAAAGCATCTGCTTGGACAGATATAAAAATAGCCGGGTGACAGAGTACCGGATAGCTTTGTGCTATCGTTCTGTTCAGCCGGCTATTAGTATCTGCCTGTAATAAATGGGGTAAGGGAGAATACAAAAGAGTTTTATGCAGCGGAGTGACGAAGAGATTTACGAAGAGCAGGAGCGCAGAAGAATAAAGGCGCGGCGAGAGCGGAGAAGAAAGAGACGAAAGCAGCAGATTATTTTTCGGGCAGTGACGTTTATCGTTTTTTTTCTTGCATTGCTTCTTATTGTAATGCTGGTGCATAAAGTGTCAGAAAAATCAGCAGCAGAGGAGGCAGTGGTATCAGAGCCTGTCAAGTATGTTGAGAAATCTCCGGATTTTGCGGTAGAGCTGCTGACGGTCAATGAGTATTCCAGACCGGGAACAGAACTTGCGCAGGTAAATGGGATAGTCGTCCATTATACGGCAAATCCGGGAACGACAGCGGAACAGAACCGCAGTTATTTTGAAAGTCTGGCAGAGACAGGGGAGACGCATGCCAGCAGCCATTTTATCATTGGAATCAGTGGGGAAATCATTCAGTGCATTCCATGTAATGAGATCTCTTATGCATCCAATGACAGAAACAGCGATACCATTTCGGTAGAATGCTGTATTCCAGATGAGAGCGGAAAGTTTACAGATGAAACTTACCAGTCATTGGTCGAACTTGTGGCATGGCTTATGGGGCGGTATGATCTGACTGCGGACGACGTGATCCGACATTATGATGTGACAGGAAAAGATTGCCCGAAATATTTTGTCGAAAACAGTAATGCATGGTCGGATTTCAAGACGGACTTATTGACATATATCGATACCTACGGTATTGAAAAAACACAGGAAATAAATTAGAATAGCTTATGAACCAGACTTTTTTGTTGCAAAAAACAAAATAATGATGGAAACAATCGGATAAAGGGTTAATATAGGAAAATATGTTGGAAAATGAATTTCATAAATTAGAAGAAAAACAGGAAATCAGAACGACGATCAGTCAGATCAGAAAAGAGATCAAGAAGCAGGACAGTAAAAAAGCATTTTTGGAACTGCTCCAGGGAAAAGAGTCCATGATCGTTGATTTCTTATCAGAGGAAGATGCAAAGACAAGGAAAAATACAGCACTTCTGATTGGGGATTTAAAGCTTGAACAGGCAAAAGAAGCACTGATCGCAGCCTATCTGAATGAGACAACACTATATGTGAAAAGTGCTTATCTGACAGCTCTTGGAAAGCTTGATGTCAGGGAAAATCTTGAATTCTTTAAAAACCGTCTGCAGGAAGTAAAAAATCAGCAGGTGCCTGCTGAGGAACAAAAACATCAGGGCGAAGAGATCCGGGAGTTAAATGAGATCATACTGAAAACGGAAGGGGCAAAAAAACATCAGTTTACCGGTTTTCAGATGCCGCATGAGATGCTGCTTCTCACAAACCGGGAGCAGAGGGAGGTCACGTTTTCCGAAGTAAAGGAGATCGGGGCTTCGGTACAGAGAAAGGCAGAGCTGCATCCATTGGGAGTACTGGTTTTTTCGAAAGAAGTGATTCCATTTACAAAGCTTCGCACTTACCGGGAATTATTGTTTCCTATTCACACAAATGAAAGAATCCCTGCAATGCCGCACAGGGCGGCAGAATTATTATGGCATTCGGATCTCTATGCATTTCTGACGGAATGCCATGAGGGAGATGCACCATTTTTCTTCCGTCTGGAGGTAAAGAGTGCAGAAACGAAAACAGAGTTTGTGAAAAAATTAGGTGCGTCACTGGAAAAAAAATCTGACTGGAAACTGGCGAATTCGACCACAGATTATGAGATTGAGATCCGTCTGATCGAGGCGAAGGATGGAAGCTTTGTTCCATTTTTGAAATTATATTCCATGAAGATGAAGCGGTTTGCCTACCGGAAGAATGCGATTGCAATGTCCATCCATCCGGCAACGGCGGCGATGCTCATGTATCTGGCAAAACCATATCTGAAAGAAAATGCACAGATTTTAGATCCGTGCTGCGGTGTTGGAACAATGCTGATCGAGCGCGATATCTTAGTTCCGGCAAGGGAAAAATATGGGATTGACATTTTCGGTGATGCGATTGACATGGCAAGAGAGAATGCAGCACTTGCCGGAGAGAAGATCAACTTTATCCACCGGGATTATTTTGATTTTAAGCATGATTATAAGTTTGATGAGATCGTTACCAATATGCCGGTAAAAGGAAAGAAAGCAAAAGAGGATATGGATGCATTTTATGCCCGCTTTTTTGAAAAGTCTAAGAGTCTGCTGGCTGAGGATGGAATCATTATCATGTATTCCAATGAGGTAGGGTTTGTAAAAAAACAACTGCGGCTGCAGCCATGCTACAGGCTGATCCAGGAGTATACGATCCGGAAAAAGGATTCGTACTGTCTGTTTATTATAGGAATGAAATAACAATTTAAGGGGTAATAGGGATATGGCTTTTACAGCGGGCAAAAGCAAAGAAATTGAGGGGAAATCAAATGACTGGCTGTTAGATCAGTCTTTAATGCAGAGCATGCAGGACCGGTTCTGCGATGCAAACAATGTATACATGGTATGCCTGAATGCACAGAACGGGGTTGTGACAAAAGCATATGGAACAAAAGAGGAATTGGAATATGTGTACAGCAAAGCGGGCAGGGAGCGTCATGTTTCGCTTTTGGACAAAATGACCGGACACAGCATTGAGAGTGTGGTGGAAGAACCGTTAGATACAGATTTTATCAAAATGAGCGGTGTGGCGATCCACGTCAGCGGCGAGACGATCGCAGTCTGGATCGTGATCGGTATCATGGATGACAGTACGGAAGATATTCCGGATTATATGATGCGGACAAGTCCGGAGCGCTATTACAAATCGTTGGAGTTTTTAGAGTCACTCTCAAAACAGATTTTTGCAGTAAAAATGGAGGAAGTGTTAGCACAGGAAGCTTTTAACAAAAGCAGGGAATCTGAGGCACAGATGAAGGAACAGCTGCACAGAAATGAAGCAATGACCTCCATTTTAAAAATGCTTGAGTCAGAAAACAGTTTTACAAAAATTGTGGACGACATTTTAAAAGATGCCTGCGAGTATCTGGGGATTTCGGCAGGAGCACTGCTCCGGGAAAATCAGGAGCAGAAGACGGTGGATATGATCTGCGAGTATGCCGGCGGGGGACGTGAGCCGCAGATGGCAAAGGAGCAGGGAGTCCCGAAAGAAGAACTTCCGTTTTTTAACGGAAAGCCGTATATGATCTCGTCGGATTCCATGATGCCGGAGGGATTTGCACGTCTGTTTGCACAGAAAAAACTGACAGCGGCTGTTTTTCTCCCGGTGGAGGTGAACGGACATGCGGGCATGTATCTCTGTTTTTGTGAAAGTGAGAAAAAGAAAAAATGGGAAAATGCGGATGTTAAATTTATCAATGACGTAAAACGTATTATCCAGACAATTTTAACCAAACGTATCACGAAAAATTCGCTTGCAAGTTCCTATGCATCTTTAGAGGCAATCCTTGAAAATGTGGGATGTGCAATTTATGTAAGAGATCCACAGACCGGACATATTCTGTATGCAAACGAGAAATATCAGAAATTCTTTAAAAAGACGTTGGAGGAACTTCCACTCAGCCCTGTCAGCTTACAGGATGCGACCGAGACAAAAAACGGTCTGTTCCGGGAAATTTATTCCGAGAAGGAAAACCGATGGTTTGACTGCTACAGCACCCATATCCAGTGGGTGGATGGAAGAAAAGTGACACTCTGTACAATTTATGATGTCACAGATAAAAAACTGTACCAGCAGAAAATCGAGAAACAGGCAAACAATGATTTCCTGACCGGCTTATACAACCGTATGCGCTGCGAGCAGGATCTGCAGCATTTTGTTGAAGATACACATGAATCCGGTGGAGAGGGAGCACTTTTATATATTGATCTGGACGACTTCAAACATATCAATGACGGATTGGGACATCAGTATGGCGATATCCTGCTGAAAAATATTTCTTCCGGATTGAAGCAGATCCCGGGAGTGAATGACAATTGTTACCGCATGGGTGGCGATGAATTTATTATACTGATCTCACATAAGGTATATCCTAATCTGCATAATATCATTGACCGGATCAAGGCAGAATTTGCAAGACCGTGGAGGTTAAAAGGAACGGAGTATTACTGCACCATGAGCATGGGAGTTGTACGTTTTCCAACCGATGGGGATACCGTGGAGGAACTGATCAAAAAAGCGGATATTGCGATGTATGATGCAAAATGTGCGGGAAAAAACCGTGTTGCCTATTATGATGAAAATGTGATCTCCACATCTTTCAAACGGCTGGATCTGGAGAAAAATATGCGCAATGCGACCAGAAATGCGTTTGATGAATTTGAAGTTTATTATCAGCCAATCACGGATATTTCAAAACCGGGAATGCCATGCTCCGGTGCAGAAGCACTGATCCGCTGGAATTCGAGGGAACTTGGCGTGATCTCCCCGACAGAGTTTATCCCACTGGCTGAGTATTTAGGGTTGATCAATCCGATCGGAAGCTTCATCTTACGGGAGGCCTGCATGCGCTGCAAATACTGGAATGATATGGGGCATCCGGATTATAAGGTCAATGTCAATCTGTCTGTTGTACAGCTATTGCAGAATGATATTGTGGAGCAGATTGCTGAGGTCATCAGCGAGACAGGGATCGATCCAAAGAATCTGACACTGGAAGTGACCGAAAGTCTGGCGATCAACGATATGAACCGCATGAAAAAGATTCTTGCGGATATCAAAAAACTTGGTGTGCGTGTGGCTTTAGATGATTTCGGAACCGGATACTCTTCACTGAACCATATCCGGGAAATGCCGATCGATGTGATCAAGATCGACCGGTGCTTTATTATTGATATCGGAAAGGATGATTTTTCCAATGCTTTTGTTAAAATGGTGGCGGAATTGGCATCCGCCATTGATGTTAATGTCTGTGTAGAGGGAGTGGAGACGAAAGAGCAGCTGGATATTCTTATGGGAAGCAAGATCCAGCTGATCCAGGGCTTTTATTTTGGAAGACCGATGACGGCGAGAGAATTTGAGGAGAAGTATTTATAATCCTGTAACCTCTGATACGGTGAGCACTTTGTCGTGTACCTGAAAGCGGATGTTGTAATTTCCATAGGTGAGTCCCCAGATGCGGCTGTTGTCGTGGATGAACCGGTCTCTTGGATCCTGGGATAAAAGCTCTGACAACAGTTTCCGGTCAGCTTCCGGGATCTTTTGCAGCAGATGGTCTGGAAAAATAACTTCTAACTGCTCACTGCTTACAGATAAAGCAAAACCGCCTGTGGCTTCCGGGTGGCTGTCGATATGCGGCAGATATGGCTTGATATCGTAAATGGGAGTGCCATCTAACATATCAATACCGGATACTGTGATAATGGGACCGAGCTTTTCGTCCATTGTGACAGATTCCAGTTTTACGGAAGACAAACCAATCGGGTTAGGACGGAAAGGGGAGCGTGTTGCAAAAATACCCATACGCACTTTTCCACCGAGCCGCGGCGGTCTGACGGTGGCAGACCAGTGATCTTTTTTTGCTTTGGAAAATCCCCATACAAGCCAAAGGTGGGAGAAGTCAGTAAGCCCCCGGATGGCATCTGCATTTCTGTATTCCGGGGAAAAAACAATCGTTCCCTGCAATCCCCCGACAAGTCCGCTCTGTCTTGGAATCCCAAACTTTTCCGGAAAATCCGTATGAATGACAGCAATTTCTTTTAATTCCATAATAAGAAGCTTCCTCTATTTCATGATGATCATATAGTTCATTTAGATAACAAAAAAGCCTTGATACAATCAAGGCTTTCTCTATGCAGAAGATGGGACTTGAACCCACACGATATTGCTACCACAGGCACCTGAAGCCTGCGCGTCTGCCAATTCCGCCACTTCTGCGAACAAACACTATTATATCCGGGTTTATAGAATAAGTCAAGACTTTTTTTGAAAAAATTGTTTTAATTGTATAAAAAACTTTTTACAATTTTTTTGAAAAAAGTGGTTGACTTTTTTGTTTTTCTTTGCTATTATTAGGAAGTCGTCACGAGAGATGACTGACATGCGGAAGTGTCGGAACTGGCAGACGAGCAAGACTAAGGATCTTGTGCTCATTGCGAGCGTGTGGGTTCAAGTCCCATCTTCCGCATTAGAGAAAGAAAAGAGGGAACCTTTTATTAGAGAGGTTTCCTCTTTTTTTGCATATTGAGAATTGAGATGTAGGGGGAAAGAGAATATGGAGTTTCTATTAAAAACAGAAAGGCTTATGATACAGCCATACAGTAATTCTTATTTAGAGCAGTATTTTAAAGAATTTACGGATGAAATTGTAAAGTATCAATATCCAGATAGTTTTTGTGATATGAATAAGGCAGATGAAGTCATGTCGAAGTTTGTTACAGATATAGAACAGGGAAAAATGCTTGAACTGGTTATCCTCACACATGATGGTGAGTTTTTGGGAAGCATGGAAGCGTTTGATATTACTGGAAAAACACCTGAACTTGGGATTTGGTTAAAAAACTCTGCTCAGGGGAAGGGATATGGGCATGAAGCGTTAAAATGTCTGGTAGATTACTTGAATTCAACAGATAAATACGAGTATTATCTGTATGGAGTAGATCAAAGAAATGAACCAAGTGTCCATTTGGTTGAAAAATTCCATTTTGAAAAGTGTGGCTACGAAGAGGTCACAACCCAATCGGGGAAAACGCTACACTTGTTAATATACCATATTATTGAGTAAATACTGAAAAAGCAGGTGTTGCACTGGAAAAAAGCATTCCCACATAGCCTGCTGTGGAGAAAAAGTCAATTAATTCCTTGACTTTCCCCACCCAACCCCTTACAATAAACCTATCTTTTTTTATCAAATCAAAAACGGAAAATATACTACTATAACAAAAAATCCATCGCCACATCGGTGAACCATCCAACAGGAGAAAATGACAACACAGATTTAAAACAGTAACAAAAAAATCAATGCAAACAGTCTTGAAGAATATTGAGGGGTTCTATATAATAAACATAGATCATTCGGAAAACCTGTTTGTATACCATAAAAACAGGAGATAAAATGACATTAGAAGAAAAGAAAGAACAGGTCAAAAATTTCAGACCAATCGATGATACGTTCTTTGAAGTACTGGCAGATGATATTGGCGTATGTCAGGAGATGCTGCGTATCATTTTAAAAGATGAGAAACTCATCGTAAAAGACGTTATCGTGCAGAGCAGTGAGAGGAATCTATATGGACGTTCTGTCCGTCTGGATGCACTCTGTATCCTCGGAGATGAAAGAGAGTGCAATGTGGAGTTACAGCGTTCTAACAATGATCACCATTTAAAAAGAGTGCGGTTCAATGCATCAAGCATCACGGTGCGGGACTCACAGACTGGTGAGAAATTTGAAAAGACAATCGATCTGATCGTTGTGTATATTTCAGAATTTGATATCTTTAAACGTGGCAGGGTAATCTATCACGTGGACAGCGTGATTCGGGAAACACAGGAAAAAGTAGATGATGGATTGGAACGTGTATTCGTCAATACCGTAGTAAAAGACGGAACAACCATTTCAGAATACATGGACTGTTTTCTGCAAAAGGAAGTAGACAATGTAAAATTTCCGAAATTAACCAACCGTGTGCACTATCTGAAACATGAAGAGGGAGGCGTAAATGCAATGTGTGAAGTAATGGAACAATATTCAAAAAAAGCGTATAAGCAGGGTGAAGAGGCCGGTCAACGCCAGGCAAACATTGCCGCCATCAAAAATATGATCATCCGCTTTCAGGCAACGAAGGAAGTCATTTTGGAAGATTACACCGAGTCCGAATACAACACCGCTATCGCCGAACTCCAGTCTGAATCCAGATAACCCAAGACAAAAACCACCCATCACAGAGCCAGCCCGTCAGGAGCTGGCTCTTTCCACATCATAAAAGACCATTCCACATAACCTGCTGTGGAGAAAACAAGGAAAAAAGTTATGCGGACGGAATAAAAATGATATTTTTTGTCGGAAAAGAATATTTTTTATCAAATAGTTTTTACATTTGCCGGAAAAAGCGTTATAATACGACACGATAAAAAAATGTGAGGTGATGAAAGTGCTTTTTGAAAAAGCAAAAGCGAAAAATGCAAGAGTCCAGATGTCGGAGGCTTTTATCACGAGTGTATTTTTGGCACTTTCCGGCGGATTTCAGGATGCATATACTTATTTTACAAGGGATGAAGTATTTTCGAATGCACAGACAGGAAACGTGGTACTGATGAGCCAGCATTTTATGCTGGGTGAATGGCAGAGAGGACTGCATTATCTGATACCGCTGCTCGCATTTGCCGGAGGCGTTTTCTTTGCAGACTGTGTACAGGGAAAGTTTAAATATGCCAACCGTCTTCATTGGAGGCAGGGGATATTATTGTTGGAGATCCTGATTTTATTTGGTGTCGGATTTATTCCGCAGGATTATAATATGCTTGCGACAACATTAGTGTCGTTCTCCTGTGCGATGCAGGTGCAGTCATTCCGCAAAGTTGGCGGATATTCTTATGCGAGTACGATGTGTATCGGAAACTTAAGAAGCGGCACGGCAGCGTTGTCAGCATACATGAGGGACAGACGCCCGGAGCAGATCCGGCAGGCGATGTATTATTTTGGGATTATCCTGTTTTTTGCAGTGGGAGCAGGAATCGGTGGAAATCTGTCTATGCGGCTTGGATTTAAGGCAATCTGGTTTTCAAGTGCTGTTCTGGCAGTCAGCTTTTTGTTAATGTTTATAGAAGAAAAGGAAAAATCATTATGTTAAACCAGTTTTCAAGAACGGAGTTATTATTGGGAAAAGAGGCGATGGAGAAACTCGGACATTCCAGAGTGGCTGTCTTTGGTGTCGGCGGCGTCGGAGGCTATGTCTGCGAAGCACTTGTGCGGAGTGGTGTGGGAGCGTTTGATCTGATCGATGATGACAAGGTATGCCTGACAAACTTAAACCGCCAGATCATTGCGACAAGAAAGACGGTAGGAAAGTATAAGGCAGAGGTGATGCGTGACCGCATCCTGGAAATCAATCCGGAAGCAGATGTACGGATCCATAAGTGCTTTTTCCTGCCAGAGAATGCGGATGATTTTCCGTTTGGCGAATATGATTATATTGTGGATGCGGTGGATACCGTAACTGCAAAAATCGAGCTTGTCATGAAGGCGAAGGAAAAGGATATCCCGATCATCAGCAGCATGGGGGCGGGAAATAAGCTTGACGGAAGCCAGTTTAAGGTGGCAGATATTTATAAGACAAAAGTCTGCCCGCTTGCAAAAGTAATGCGCCGCGAACTGAAAAAGCGCGGAGTGAAGAAGTTAAAAGTAGTTTATTCCGAAGAGACTCCAACAAGACCGATCGAGGATATGGCCATCAGCTGCAGGACAAACTGTATCTGTCCGCCGGGAGCAGAGCACAAGTGTACAGAGCGGCGTGACATACCGGGAAGTGTGGCATTTGTTCCTTCCGTGGCAGGGCTGATCATTGCCGGGGAAGTGGTAAAAGATCTGATACGGAAATAAGGTGTATCACACCAGCTGGATAAATATATAGACAAATAGAACCTATATAAGTTATAATGTTGTGCAGTGTTGTAAAACAATAAAATGAAAAACGAGGGAAAGATATGTTTATAATTCAGTTTATCAGAGGTTTCTGTATGGCATTAGCAGACAGTGTTCCGGGTGTATCCGGAGGCACAATTGCATTTTTACTTGGATTTTATGATAAGTTTATCGATTCAATTGATGATCTGCTGACCGGAACAAAAGAGGAGAGGAAGGACGCATTTGTTTTCCTGATCAAACTTGGAATAGGATGGATCAGTGGATTTGTGATCGCAGTACTGATCCTGACAAGTGTATTTGAATCACATATTTATTATATAAGCTCCCTGTTTATCGGATTTATTATTTTTGCGATCCCGATCGTGATAAAAGAGGAGAAAAAATGTCTTGGAACCAATAAAAAGGCGATACCGTTTGTACTGCTTGGAATTGCGGTTGTATGTGCCATCACATATTTTAATCCGGTTTCCGGTGGAAATGACGGAGTGAATCTGGATCATCTGACACCGGGGCTTGCAGTGTTTGTGTTTTTTGCAGGAGTGATCGCTATTTCAGCCATGGTGCTTCCTGGAATTTCCGGGTCCACCCTGCTTTTGATCTTTGGATTATATCTTCCGATCATCACTGCAATCAAGGATATGCTGCATTTGGATTTCTCGAGTTTCTGGACGGTAGTTATTTTTGGGTGCGGTGTTTTAGTCGGCATTTTCAGTGTAGTAAAGCTGATCCGCAGGGCATTGGAAAAGTACAGGGCACAGACGATTTATCTGATCATCGGACTGATGCTCGGCTCCATCTTCGCTGTTGTTATGGGACCGACTACTCTGGATACTCCGCAGCCGGCTATGGGAATCCATGATTTTAGTATTCTTTTCTTTTTGATTGGCGGTGCAGTTATTTTAGGACTGCAGAAGATGAAGGATATTAAACAATAATCGGAGTAGAAGACGATGGTTTGAAAAAGACGCACAGCATAGTGCGGATAAGCATTGGATAAAACAGCATAATAGGGACAGAAGGAAACCGGCGCAAGTATTTGTGCCGGTTTCTGTATTGTCTTAAAAACGAAAGGAATTTTAATGGGAGAACAGGAAATGGGAAAGTTATTGGTGTACCTGAAAGATTATAAAAAAGAAAGCGTGTTAGGACCGCTTTTTAAATTGCTCGAAGCGTCTTTTGAGCTGATCGTGCCTCTTGTTATGGCGGCGATCATCGATCATGGAGTAGCAGACGGAGATAAACCATACATTATGAAAATGTGTCTGGTACTTGTGCTGCTTGCAGTGATCGGATTGACGTGTTCTATCACGGCCCAGTATTTTGCAGCAAAGGCAGCGGTCGGTTTTTCCACAGGACTGCGCCACGCACTTTTTGAGCATATTCAGAAACTATCATTTTCGGAGATGGATACTGTGGGAACATCCACACTGATCACGAGAATGACAAGTGATATCAACCAGACGCAGAATGGTGTAAACCTTGTATTACGTTTGTTTCTGCGCTCGCCGTTTATCGTGTTCGGTGCAATGATCATGGCATTCACGATCGATGTGAAAGCTGCTCTTGTCTTTGTTGTAACGATTCCGCTGTTATCGGTTGTGGTATTCGGAATTATGCTTGTGAGTATTCCATTGTATAAAAAAGTACAGTCTGCACTGGACAAGGTGCTTGGAATCACAAGAGAGAACCTGACCGGAAGCAGGGTGATCCGTGCTTTTAATAAAGAGGATGATGAGATCGCAGACTTTAATAATAGTAATGATGCACTGACAAAGATCCAGCTTTATGTAGGAAAAATTTCAGCGCTCATGAATCCGCTTACTTATGTGATCATAAATGGTGCGGTTGTTGTTTTAGTATGGACAGGAGCAATCCGTGTTAACAGTGGATATATCACACAGGGTGAAGTGGTAGCGCTGGTAAATTATATGTCCCAGATTTTAGTAGAACTTATAAAACTTGCTAACCTTATTATTAATATTAATAAATCTATTGCGTGTGGAAACCGCATTCAGGCGATTTTTGAATTACAGCCATCCATCACAGATCATGCGGTGACTCCAATGGCAGAGAAAAAAGCAGAGCACAGTGGTGAAGTGCCGGAAGTGGTATTTTCCCATGTGGGCTTAACTTATGCCGGAGCTGGTGAGGAATCCCTGACAGACATTGATTTTACCGTGAAAATGGGAGAGACGATCGGTATCATCGGTGGTACTGGTTCCGGAAAATCGTCGGTAGTCAATCTGATACCGCGTTTTTATGATGCGACAAAGGGAAGCGTGCAGATTGAGGGAAAAGATGTGCGTGAGTATTCGCTGGAAGAACTTCGTGGAAAAATCGGTATGGTACTCCAGAAAGCGGTTTTATTCAAGGGAACGATCCGCGAAAATATGTTATGGGGTAATGAGAATGCAACAGATGAGGACATCATGCAGGCGTTAGAAGTTGCCCAGGCAAAAGAGTTTGTAGATAAAAAAGAAGGCGGACTTGATTTTGAGATCGAGCAGGGCGGTAAGAATCTTTCCGGAGGACAGCGGCAGCGAATGACGATTGCCCGTGCGGTTGTGAAGAAGCCGGATATCCTGATCTTAGATGACAGTGCTTCTGCACTGGATTTTGCAACAGATGCAAAACTTCGTATGGCAATCCGTGATATGGAGAACAGAGCAACCGTATTTATCGTATCGCAGAGAGCAGCATCCATTATGTATGCAGACAAGATCATTGTGTTAGATGATGGACAGATCGTTGGAATGGGAACCCATGAGGAACTCTTAAAACAGTGTGAAGTATATCAGGAAATTTATTATTCCCAGTTAAAAAAGACCGAAGATGAGAAGGAGGGAAGATAAATGAAAAAGAGGATCAATAACCATCAGAGATCAACGATCAAAAAAGTGATGAATTATATCAGAAGATACTGGGGGTATCTTGGAATGTCCATTGTCCTTGCGGCAGTGACAGTTGCATTGACTTTATATCTGCCGGTATTGACCGGACGCGCAGTCGATCTGATCCTTGAAAAAGGAGTGGTGGATTTTGCAGGAATCCTTGCAATCCTGAAAAAGATGGCAGTCATTATCCTTCTGACTGCAGTTGCACAGTGGATCATGAACGCATGCAACAATAAGATCACTTATAACATTATCCGGGATATCCGGAAGGAAGCTTTCGAAAAAATTGAAAGACTCCCATTAAAATATATTGACGGACATTCCTACGGTGAGATCGTCAGCCGTGTCATTGCGGATGTAGACCAGTTTGCGGATGGTCTGTTGATGGGATTTACCCAGTTTTTCACCGGTATTGTAACGATTTTAGGTACATTGATCTTCATGCTCACGATCAGCGTGAAAATTACGGTGGCAGTCGTTGTGATCACACCGGTTTCGCTGCTTGTGGCAAGTTTTATCGCAAAGAAAACATTCTCTATGTTTAAATTACAGTCCGAGACGAGAGGAGAACAGACCGCATTTATCGAGGAAATGATCGGTAACCAGAAGGTTGTTCAGGCGTTTTCCCATGAGGATGAAGCGCTGGAAAAGTTTGATGAGATCAACGGCAGGTTACAGAAATGTTCTTTGAGAGCCATTTTCTTTTCCAGTATCACAAATCCTGCAACCCGGTTTGTCAACAGTCTGGTGTATGCAGTCGTTGGCGTGGTAGGAGCATTTACCGCAATTGCAGGAGGTATTTCAGTCGGGCAGCTTTCTGCGTTACTCAGTTACGCAAACCAGTATACAAAACCATTCAATGAGATTTCCGGTGTTGTGACAGAGTTACAGAATGCGCTGGCATGTGCAGCGAGGGTGTTTGAATTGATGGAGGAGCCTTCGGAAGTTCCGGATGCGCCGGATGCAGTGAACTTGGAGGAGGCAGACGGTCATGTGGCGTTAGAGCATGTATCTTTCTCTTATGTGCCGGAACAGAAACTGATCGAGGATTTTAATCTTTCTGTAAAACCGGGACAGAGGGTAGCAATCGTCGGTCCGACCGGATGCGGAAAAACGACACTGATCAATCTTTTGATGCGTTTTTATGATACAAACAGCGGAACGATCCGTGTGAGCGGAGTGCCAGTCAATGATATGACAAGAAAGAGTCTTCGAAATAATTATGGTATGGTATTGCAGGAAACATGGCTGTGCAGTGGAACCATCCGTGATAATATCGTGATGGGAAAACCGGATGCAACTGATGAGGAAGTGATCGCAGCGGCAAAAGCTTCCCATGCACACAGTTTCATCAAGCGTCTGCCGCATGGTTATGACACCGTAATGTCAGAGGACGGCGGTAATCTTTCCCAGGGACAGAAACAGTTGTTATGTATTACCCGTGTTATGCTCTGCCTGCCGCCAATGCTGATTCTGGATGAGGCAACTTCATCCATTGATACGCGGACCGAGATCAAGATCCAGAAAGCGTTTGCAAAAATGATGAAAGGACGTACCAGTTTTATTGTGGCTCATCGTTTGTCGACCATTCAGGAAGCGGATATTATCCTTGTGATGAAAGATGGCCATATTATTGAGCAGGGACGTCATGAAGAATTGCTCGCCCAAAAGGGATTTTATGCAAATCTTTATGAGAGCCAGTTTGTAAATACATCCTCGCAGGCATAAGGATTTTGGAAAAATAAAAGTTATACTAATCCACATAATAAATGGTGCGTGAGCCGTCAATGCTCTCCATTGTGGAGGTTGTGATGAAATCTTTGACTGCCTCTTTATCTCTTGCGAGAAGACAGTCAAAGATTTTTTTTGCACTGTAATATAATTCTTTGGTGCCATATTTTTGTCCGTAGCGGATCCAGAGACTGCATACAAGATCGCGGAACGAGATAAAAAAGAGAGGGAGCAGAGTGTTGCCACTGATGTAGGCAATCTCGTGGCTGAACTCAAAAATGAGAGAAGCCGTCTTTTCCGGGTCAGTACAGTTTTCCATCTGGTAGACATATTCCTGAAGCCCTAACAGTTCTTTATCTGATGCACGGTCAATCGCAAACTGGGAGGCTTCCACCATAAACATGATTCTTGCTTCCAGCACGGATTTTACTTCACGGTTTTTTAAAACGCCGCCATTGTAATTCATGATGGCAACGAGTGTGTCTAAAGAACCGTCTCTGTGATAGTCTGCGACAAAGGTTCCGATTCTTGGACGGACCACGAGAAAACCTTTCTTTTCCAGTTCGGCGATGCCGGAGTTGATAACCGCACGGGACACTTTCATGGATTCCGCCAGTTCGCGTTCAGGTGGCAGTTTGGAGCCAATCTCAAGTTTGCCGGATAATATCATATTTTGCAGTTCATTTACAAAAAGTTCCCTCAGGGAAGGTGCATTCAGTTTTTTAAATTCCATAAAATCTCCTGTTCCTTCATGAATAAGTGCGTGCGAAACTTCCTTAAGGCTGTGCTGAATTATGAAGATTAACAAAATTTTCGAAAACACGCTTTCGCTATGTGTCACTGGTAACGGTACTAAGAAGCCAGTCACGACTTACGTCGCACCTGCCTTCTAAGGACCGACCGTTCCCCAATGTTTTCTCAAGCTTTTGTCAATTTTCATAATTCAATTTACGTTTATAAGAGTTTCGCGATTGTCTATTATGAATAAGTGTTTGTGAAACTCTCTTAGTAATATTGATTTTTTGTCAAGTATTCTATGTTTTAGGGAATTTCACAATTATTATTGAAGTTTGATATCTGAAATATTAAGTTTGTCTCTGGATAGACCAGATACCACGAAACTATTTTATAAAAGATACAAATAAAAATCAATGATTCGACTTATTAAATTTTTGTGAAATTGACGATTCATTATCTGGCAGAGACAGAACCGGAAACTTGTATTTTAAGACAGATTCAGATATAATCAAAGGAAGCATGAAAAGAGTGGAGTGAATCATGAAGAAAAAGACCGTGACTTCTGAGACAGAAGAAATTACAATAGACAATAAAAAACAGAAAAGAAAGAGAGAAAAGAAAGCCTACCGGGAGATCCGGTGGGACAGGCTGGATAACACGGCACATCTTTTCCCTGTGATCGCAGGAGAGAATATGAGCAACGTCTACCGCATCAGTGTGACACTGACGGAGCTGGTGCAGCCCGATGTTTTGCAGCAGGCGTTAAACATTGTTCTTCCGAAGATGGATGGATTTAATTTAAGACTCCGCATGGGGGTATTCTGGTATTATTTTGAGGAGAATGGAAAGCCTGCACCGAAAGTACGTGAGGAGAGCAATTTTCCGTGCCGTTATATTCAGCAGAATCAAAACCACAGTTATATGTTCCGCGTGACTTATTATAAATACAGAATTAATCTGGAAGTGTTCCACGTGCTGACCGATGGAATGGGCGGCATTAACTTTTTGAAAGAGTTAACTTACCAGTATCTGCGTCTTGCGCACCCGGAACTGAAGGAGAAGGTGGGGGATTCCTTAAACAGTGGTACATCTTTAAACAGAGAGGACAGTTTCTTAAAAAATTATAAGAAGAGTTCTGCAAAAGGCTATCAGACAAAAAAGGCATATCTGTTAAAGGGAGAGCATCTGGGACCGGGAGAATTCGGCGTTATGCATGGGTATATGCAGATTCCGCAGCTGAAAGAGGTATGTCACAGATATGGCTGCAGTATCAATGAATATCTTGTTTCCGTTTATATCTGGAGTGTGTATACGGAGTGTATGAAGGGAATGCCGTCCACGAGTCCGATCCGCGTGGCAGTTCCGGTAAATCTGCGCCCATATTTTAATTCGATCACAACAAAGAATTTCTTTGTCATGGTGTCGGCAGAATTTCATCCGACAAAGGAAGTCTACACGTTTGCGGAAGTGCTGGAGATCGTGCGTGATAATCTGAGAAGCCAGATCAACAGGGAGCATCTGGAGAAATTGTTTTCCTATAATGTATCCAATGAGAAACTGCTTGCTGCGCGCGCAGTACCGCTTTTCTTAAAAAATATTGCAATGAAGCTTGTGTATACAAAGTCTGCACTCGCCAATACAACGACGATCACAAATATCGGAAATATCGGTGTGGATGAGGAATACCGCCCATATGTGGAGATGTTCCATGCATTTCTTGCAATGTCGAAGGGACAGCATTTGAAGGGAACGATCTGTTCTTATGGAAGTACGCTGGTGTTCTCATTCAGCTTTGATCTGAAAGATGTTTCCGTGCAGCGGGGATTTTTCCGCAAAATCGCAGCAGACGGAATTGAGGTCGAGTTAGATACAAATGGTGTGACTGCCGATTAAGAAGAATGGATCAGGATAGAAAAAACAGGAAAGTAATGGTGTGAGATGAGCAGATGTAAACAATGTAATATAGAAGTTTTGGATGAGACGGAGCGCTGCCCGCTCTGTCACTCCGTATTAGAGCCTACGATAGAGGTGGAAAATATGTATCCCGATGTCAAGATCAAAACAAGACGGATGATGCTTTTGTCGCGAATTTATCTTTTCGTGGCGATCGTGGCAGAGGCGGTTTTAGTTGCAGTGAATCATTACGGTGATTTTGAGACGGCGTGGAGCCTTGTTACCGGTCTGATCTTTTTTTACGGATATCTGGTTGTCCGGTTTGCAATCCTTGGAAAAACCGGCTATATTGCCAAAACAATTGTTTTGACTTTAATTGCCATATTGATATTGATTGCAATCGATTTTGTGAATGGTTACCGGGGATGGTCGGTACGGTATGTGTTCCCGGCGGCGATCATTTTAGTCGATATAGGAATTTTGATCTTGATGTGTGTGAACCGGAGGAACTGGCAGAGTTATATTATGTGGCAGATTTTTATGATTTTGTGCAGTTTTGTTCCGATTATTCTGTATCTGACCGGAATTATTTATGTGCCGTATCTGGCGCTCGCGGCACTCGGAACGTCTGTATTTTTGTTCCTTGGAACGCTGATCATCGGTGACAGAAGAGCCAGGGTGGAACTGAAGAGAAGATTCCATATCAGATAAGGAAACGACAGAAGTTTGAATAAGAGGGTTTATGATCAGAAAATTGACTTTGAAAAAAGAAAGAGAACATGAGACAAACGAAGCGAGCATCGCAGGAAATGTCATGCGTGACCTGATCGCGCATGTGACAAACGATAACCTGATCGGCAGGAAAATCAAAAGCGGTGAACTGCGGAAAAAAATGGTCGAACCGCCGTGGAAATGCCCGGATATGTTCACCATGACCACTATCGAGATGGAGCACTTCACAATGGAGTGGCTTGAATTAAAGGAAAATCCAAATGAGCAGAAGGTGATCTTACAGCTTCATGGCGGCGGGTATATCGGAGCGATGCGGAATGCATACCGCATGTTTGCGGGACTTTACAATGAAGTCAGCAAAGGGATGAGTGTACTCACCATTGATTACCGTGTAGCACCTGAAAATCCATATCCGGCGGCATTGGAAGATGCAGTGAGCGCATATCAGTGGCTGCTCGGTCAGGGCTGGTTTGCAGAGGATATCATTGTGGCAGGAGATTCCGCAGGAGGAGGGCTTGCGATGGCACTGTGCCATTATCTGAAAGATCATGGAATGCAGCTTCCATGTGGGATCGTTGCAATGTCTCCGTGGACGGATCTTATGGCAAGCGGTGAATCGTATGATACCAATTATGAGAGGGATCCGTTGTTCGGAAATACGAGGGACAGCCTGATCTATAACAAAGACTATGTGGGTGACCATGATCCGATGGATGCTTATATTTCACCTTTGTATGGGGATTTCAGAGGATTTCCGCCAATGCTCATTCAGGTAGGTTCTTATGAGATGCTGTTAAGTGATTCGGTGAGCGTTGCCTCGAAAGCGAGACATCAGGGTGTGAAAGTAAGACTCAGTATTTATGATGGAATGTTCCACATTTTCCAGATGGCAGCAAAAATGCTGCCAGAATCCAGAAAAGCGTGGGCTGAGATTGGAAAATTTATTGATGTTTTGTCAAATGACTGACATCCATATAAACAGGAAGACCATTTTCATAGGTGACATTGGATTCCCCCTGAATCAATGGAGTGAGGTAATCAATTAATTCCTGTGTAACATCATTGCCAGCGGCGTTGATCCATTCAGCAGGAACGGATCTGGCTTCGTTGGCAATATTTTTTATCTCGGCATATCCATATTCAATCGTATATGGATCGTCAGATACACGGTTCATGGTGACCATAGAAGCTGTTACGCCTTCCTCGGAGAGCGCAACGGCTTTTTTTCCTAATTCAACAGATTCCATAAGATCTGTTTTGGATGCTAAATGGGCTGCACACCGCTGTAATACATTCACTTCGATGGAACGGACCTTTACACCTAATTTTTCTTTTACAAGGAATTCTAATGTTTTTCCGGCGCCACTCAGCTGGCTGTGGCCAAATGTATCGACAGACTTCTCAGAAGCGCTGATGTAATTGCCGGATGCATCGCGGATACCCTCTGATACGGCAATGATAACGTTATTGCGTTCAAACAGCATACGTTTTACATCTAACAGGAAGTCGTCCGTATCAAACGGAACTTCTGGAAGATAAATCAAATGTGGAGCGGAATTATATCCGTTTCTTGCAAGAGCAGCGGCAGCGGTCAGCCATCCTGCGTCACGTCCCATGATTTCAATGATCGTGACACTCTTGACTGCGTAAATAAAAGTGTCATGGGCAATCTCTAAAACAGAGGAAGCAATATATTTTGCAGCGGAACCAAAACCAGGAGTGTGGTCTGTTTCACACAGATCGTTGTCGATTGTTTTTGGAATGCCGATGATGCGGACATTGCTGCCGATTTTTCTGCCGTATTCAGATAATTTTAAAACGGTGTCCATAGAATCATTTCCACCGATATAGAAGAATGCTCCGACATTGTATAATTCAAACTGTTTGAAGATAAAAACATATGAGGAATCATCATCCAGGTAGTCTGGCAGTTTATGACGGCAGGAACCTAAATACATCGCCGGTGTTGTTTCCAGACGATCCAGATATGCCGGATTTTCATTCATAATTTCTGTCAGATTTAATAAATCATTGTTTAAGATGCCAAGGATTCCATTTACAGATCCATAGACAGTCTCATACTGCTCAGATGCCATGACTCCACGGATCACACCTGCAAGGCTGGCGTTAATTGCAACTGTCGGGCCACCGGACTGTGCGACCATTACATTTTTTAAACTCATAGTTTACTCCTTAATAATTCATTAACTTTTGTTAAAAATAGTATCCATTTCTTTTTCTTTTGTTATAATGAAAAAGATAGATTTTTTTGTGAAAATCTTTTTGACTGCTATATAATAGCGGAAAATAACGTGTTTAGCAAGAGGTAGCAGGTGTGAAATGTGATTTATGTCCAAGAAAATGCCTTGTAGACCGGAAAAAGGGTGAAAAAGGAATCTGTGGGCAGACAGAAAATTTAAAAGTTGCGAGGGCAGCACTTCATTTCTGGGAGGAACCGTGCATTTCGGGAGATGCGGGATCTGGAGCGGTATTTTTTTCGGGGTGTCCGCTGCATTGTGTATTCTGTCAGAATGAGAATATCGCAAACGGAACGGTTGGAAAAGAAATCTCTCTGGAGCGGCTCGTGGATATTTTTCTTGAATTGCAGGAAAAAAGAGCCAATAATATCAATCTTGTAACACCGGGACATTTTGTGCCACAGATCGTGAAGGCTCTGGATCAGGCACGAAAGGAAGGGCTTACGCTTCCGGTTGTATACAATACAAGCAGTTATGAGACGGTTGACACGATCAAAATGTTAGAGGGTTACGTCGATATTTATCTGCCGGATTTTAAATATATGAGCCCGGTTTTGAGTAAAAAGTATTCCCGTGCTCCGGATTATGCAGAGGTTGCAAAGGCAGCGATCGCAGAGATGGTGCGGCAGACAGGAAAGGCTGTGTTTGTAAATGGAGATGAAGATAACCTTATTTTAAGTGGAACGATTGTAAGACATCTGACACTGCCCGGTTGTATGGCGGATTCCATGCAGATTGTAAAATATCTGCATGATACTTACGGAGATATGATTTATATCAGTATCATGAACCAGTTTACCCCACTTTCCAATCTGGAAAAGTATCCGGAATTGAATCGCAGGATTACCGATGAGGAATATGAGACCCTGGTGGATTATGCGATTGAGATCGGAATAGAAAATGGTTTTATCCAGGAGGGGGACACAGCGGAAGAGAGTTTTATCCCGGCATTTGACTGTGAGGGCGTGTAACCTTGAAAATGAGAACCATATTTTCTGGTGAAAAAAATTTCCAAAAAAATAAGGAAAATTATATTTACATAATATGGGAAAATGCTATAATTAGCTTCGTATGATTATAAAGAAGGAATAGCAGCGAAATTACTGCAGACAGATTCTTTATCATAATAGAGTGAACTACGAAAAATTTACGATAAGTAATTGGAAATGCAGACAAGGAGGAGACGAGAATGAATTTTCTAAATTTAGTTCAGGGCGCAGCCGGAAAGGTAAAAGGGGTTGCGACTTTACTTAGCGGACTGACAAAGACACAGGCAATCATAGCAGGTGTAGCCACTGTGACAGCAGTTGGCGGTGTCGGAACAGGAGGATATTTCTTATATGACCATTTTCATCAGCCGGAACCAATTGTGGCGGATGTTGTGATAAGTACAGAGGTGGCAGAAGAACCGACGGAAGAAGTTGTGGCAGTTGAAGAGGTTGTCACGGAAGAGACAGAGGCGGCAGAACCGGAAACTGTTACATTGGTCGGAAGTTCTATTGAGAAGGATCTGAAGATCAAGATTCAGGACGAGTCCTCGAAAAATGTAAAGGGACAGCCTTTTGAGATCACGATCAAGGCAGACAAGAAGAAGGCAAAATCAACTACATATTCGGATGATGATAAAGATGGTATTATTTACATTAAAAGTATTGATGCCGGAAAATATGATGTCTCTTTGAATGAGATTGACGGATATATCTCAAAAGAGAATTCTTACAAATTAACGGTTAAGGATAAGATTGAATACACCAAGGTAGATGTCAAAGACGAGATTAAATCCGCAGCAGAAGTAGCACCGGCAGAGGATGCAGAGGTAGATAATGTTGAGGTGGAGGCTGTTATTCAGGATACAGTGGAAACAGTTGACAGCACCTGTACGCCATCCAAAGTCGGAGCAGGAGATGTGGATACTTCCAATTTCCCGAAAGCTTCTGTTGGTGGATCAACAAAAGTGGACATTGCACAGGCAGCAGTGACGGCTTCCGCAAAACGTGTGGGATACCATGCTACAGGAACGGAATCATCTGGTGTGATTACATCATCCGAGACATCATCGGAAACAGCAACACCAAAATCATCAGAAACAACAACACCAAAATCATCAGAAACAACAACACCATCGGAAACGACAACACCGAGTGAAGGCGGTCAGGGAACTGGCGGTGATCAGAATGGAACACCTGGAGACAAAACAGATGGTACAGAGACAAAGCCGGATGATACGAAACCAGATAAATATGAAATTACCATTGTCCATATGTTTTATAAAAACGATGGAAAAACAAAAGCAGACAAAGCAGATGAAAAAGAGACAGTAACTGTTGCAAAGGATGCGAAAACGGTGTCATCTGCAAAAACATATGACGGATATAAAGCTTCCAATGGTACAACCTTTACCATTCAGGATGGTGCAGAATATACCGTTAAATGGGTTGCAACAGCAGCAGATAAGGTTACTTATAAGGTAACACATAATTTCTTTCAAGCTGATGGAAAGACAAAAGCAGAAGAATCCAAAAGTGAAGATATCACAGTAGATGTTACTGCTACTGAGATACAGGCATCTTCTTATGAAGCACAGGGATATAAACTGGCAGAAGGTTCCACGAAGATCAAAGTGGCAGCAGGCACAACAGCATACACATTAAACTGGGTAAAAGCAGCAGCCGCAGCCAGTGCATCTGTCACAGTACCACAGACGGCAGCTTTATATAACAGCACTATTAATAATGCAAATACAATTGGTCTCACAGCAACATTGACAGACGCGGGCAATATTATCACAAATATTACATGGGCTAGTAGCGACGAAAAAGTTGTAAAGGTATCCAATGGAGCGAAAACAGGATGTACACTGACAGCAGTTGGAAAAGGAAGTGCAACTGTAACAGGCACGATCACATACTTATCAAAACCGGGCGATACCAAGACAACCGCAAATGACAAGAAAATCACATGTACAGTTACTGTGAATGATTTTACCGGAAATACAGCAACACAGTTAAAAGATAAATCCGGAAGAACTCTTTACAAAGATTCCGAGTGTAAAAAACCAGCAACCGTGGCAGATTACAATGCAAACGGAACTTACTACACCGAGCCGGTTTACACCGGATGGCAGACCATTGATGGAAAAGTATATTACTATACCAGCAACCATCAGCGTGTAACAGGAAGTCAGGTGATCAGCGGTATCTCTTACAACTTCGGAAGTGATGGAGCATTACAGCAGGGTTCCGGAAAGAACGGTATTGATGTATCCAGCCATCAGGGAAATATTGACTGGGCATCTGTAAAGGCAGCAGGTATCAACTTTGCAATTATCCGTGTTGGCTACCGTGGATCACAGACAGGAGCATTGGTAGAGGATTCCTGCTTCAAGAAAAATATTCAGGGTGCAACTGCAAACGGTATTAATGTGGGGGTTTACTTCTTCACACAGGCTACAACTGAGGCAGAGGCTGTTGAGGAGGCAAGTATGGCATTGACCTTATGCTCCGGATACAATCTTTCTTACCCGATTTTTGTTGATACAGAGAACGGAAGCGGAGCAGCCCGTGCCAACGGATTAGATAAAGGCACCAGAACAGCATGCGTGGCTGCGTTCTGTAAGACCATTGCAAATGGTGGAAGAAAAGCAGGTGTTTACGCAAGCAAGAGCTGGTACAACAATAAAATTGATGCATCCGCATTCAGTAACTACTTTATCTGGGTTGCACAGTACAACACAACCTGCAATTACAAAGGAAAATATAACATGTGGCAGTACTCATCTAAGGGAAGTGTTCCTGGAATTAAGGGAAATGTCGATGTAAATATTGCATATTAATTCATAAGTTTTAAAGGGATGACCGGTATCTGAACAGATACCGGTTGTTTTGCTCATAACAATCAATAAGGAGAACAGGTTTGCCATATTATAATAAGAAAGAGTATCCAAAACAGATATGGGTGTCGCAGATACCGGAGCGGGAAGTTTCTTTGTTAAGAGAAAATCTTGCAGGGATCAAACAAACTACATTTGTATTAATGAAAAAAGAGGAAAACTTTCATCAGCTGTCAGAGAAGCGGAGCAGAGATATCATTTTTCTATCTTCGAATCAGTCTCTTTTAGACCTTGCCAGAGATGTGGATGTCCCGGCGATTGCCTATCAGAAGCCGGAAACGGATACATTTCTTCATGCCGATATGGTCGTCGAGGGGTTCGAGGAAGTCGATATGACATTTTTACAGCGTGTGTATGAGAGACATTTCAACATTCCATGGACGATTCTGGAGACGGAACGCTGTGTTGTGAGAGAACTGGACCTTTCTGATCTGGATGACCTTTTTTCCATGTATGCAGAACCCGGAATGACCGATTATATGGAGGGGTTATATGAATATGAGGAAGAGCTGGAATATCAGAAAGCCTATATCGAAAATATGTATCATTTTTACGGATATGGAATGTGGCTCGTTTTTGAGAAAAAAACGGGCACACTGATCGGCAGGGCTGGTGTGGAACATCGGGAAGAGTTAAATGGAGATATGGAATTGGGTTATGCGATCCGGACATCCTTTCAACATCAGGGTTATGCCTATGAAGTCTGTCAGGCGATCATGCAATATGCAGGAGAGGAGCTGCAGGTACATCTCTTGCGTTGCATGATTCAAAAAGAAAATACTCTTTCTGAAAAACTTGCCATAAAATTAGGCTTTTCATATTGCGGTGACCGGGAAATAGACGGCATCCTGATGTCAGATTATCAGATAGAATGGTGATGGAAGCCGGATGCAAAGTTTAAGCGTTGATTTTTGATAGAAAATAAAATATAATCATATATTATACACAAAAGCATAGATAAAGTGGGTGATCTACATGGCAGAACTTTCATCAGAAGAATTAGAGAAAATCGTAAAAGAAGAGGACAATAGTATCAAACCAATGAAGGAGTTTGAGAGTCCCGAAAAATTATATCAGGAATTGATCGCCAGTGTCCGTAAGTATCATCCATCTACGGATATCAGTCTGATAGAGAAGGCATACAACATTGCATACGAGGCACATAAGGGGCAGGTAAGAAAATCGGGAGAACCGTATATCATCCATCCATTGTGCGTTGCGATTATTTTAGCAGAGTTAGAGCTTGATAAGGAGACGATCGTAGCGGGACTTTTGCATGATGTGGTGGAAGATACCGTTATGACCGATGAGGAGATCAGGCAGGAGTTTGGTGCAGAGGTTGCACTGCTGGTAGATGGTGTCACAAAATTAGGGCAGTTGTCCTACGATGCGGATAAGGTGGAAGTTCAGGCAGAGAATTTAAGAAAAATGTTCCTTGCCATGGCAAAGGATATCCGTGTGATCCTGATCAAACTGGCAGACCGCCTGCATAATATGCGGACACTGAAATACATGACGCCGGAGAAACAGAAGGAAAAAGCGCGCGAGACAATGGATATCTATGCGCCGATCGCCCAGCGCCTTGGTATTTCCAAAATTAAGATCGAATTAGACGATTTGTCTTTAAAATATTTAGAGCCGGAAGCATACTATGATCTGGTTCATCAGATCGCCCAGAGAAAAAGTGTCAGGGATGATTATGTCCAGAGCCTTGTGGAAGAGGTAAAAAAACATATCCACGAAGCCGGAATTCCGGCGCAGATCGATGGGCGGGCAAAGCATTTTTTCAGTATTTATAAGAAAATGAAGAATCAGGATAAAACGCTGGATCAGATTTATGATCTGTTTGCGATCCGTATTATTGTGGATTCCGTAAAAGACTGTTATGCGGCACTCGGTGTCATCCATGAGATGTATAAACCGATTCCTGGCCGGTTCAAAGATTACATTGCCATGCCAAAACCGAACATGTATCAGTCACTTCACACGACATTGATCGGACCGACCGGACAGCCGTTCGAGATCCAGATCCGTACCTATGAGATGCACCGCACTGCTGAGTACGGTATCGCCGCTCACTGGAAATACAAAGAGGCAAGCAATAATGGCGGTGCTGCAGCACCAATGACCGTTACCGAGGAAGAGAAGTTAAGCTGGCTGAGACAGATTTTAGAGTGGCAGAGGGATATGTCCGATAACAAGGAGTTTATGAGCCTGTTAAAAAGTGATCTCGACCTGTTTTCGGATACGGTTTTCTGCTTCACACCGACAGGAGATGTAAAAAACCTGCCAAATGGTTCTACGCCAATTGATTTTGCGTACAGCATCCATTCGGCGGTCGGAAACAAAATGATCGGAGCCAAAGTCAACGGAAAGCTTGTTCCGATTGATTATGTGATCCAGAATGGTGACCGGATCGAGGTATTGACTTCCCAGAATTCCAAGGGACCAAGCCGCGACTGGCTGAATATTGTAAAGAGCACGCAGGCAAAGAATAAGATCAATCAGTGGTTCCGAAGTGAGTTGAAGGAAGAAAATATCATAAGAGGAAAAGAGCTGCTTGCATCCTGTTGTAAATCAAAAGGGATCAACCTTTCCGATATCAACAGACCAGAGTATCAGGATAAAATCATGCGCAAGTATGGTTTTCACGACTGGAATTCCTGCCTTGCAACCGTTGGTCATGGCGGTTTAAAAGAAGGTCAGATCGTAAACCGTATGTACGAGGAATATAAGAAAGATCACCTTGCACGTATTACAGACGAGGAAGTTCTTGAGACGATCTCCGAAAATAAAGAAAAAGTTCCGGAGAAAAAATCAAAGAGCGGTATCATTGTAAAGGGACTTTATGACGTGGCAGTCCATTTTTCAAAATGCTGCAGTCCGGTTCCGGGGGACGAGATCGTAGGATTTGTGACAAGAGGACGCGGTGTTTCCATTCACCGGACGGATTGCATCAACATTATCAATCTTTCAGATATGGAGAGAGAACGTCTCATCGATGCGGAGTGGCAGCATGATGAAGAATCCGGCAATTCCGGTCTTTATCTGGCAGAGATCAAAGTATTCTGTAATAACCGTACCGGGCTTCTCGTTGATATCACAAGAGCATTTACAGAGCGTGAGATTGATATCAATGCGATCCATTCCAAGACGAGCAAGCAGGGAATCGCAACCATTGATATTTCATTTAACACAAAAGGAAAAGCAGAGCTGACGAGCGTGATCGACAAGCTTCGTCAGATAGACAGTATTATTGATATTGAGAGAACCACCGGCTGATCTGGCTCAGGTGGTTTCTTTCATCTTTTTATGGAGGAAGAAAAAGATGGCACCATTAAGTATACAGACATATGTAGTAGGTCCGGTACAGACCAATTGCTATTTTGCAATCAATGATGACACAAAAGAAGTACTGATCATTGATCCGGGTGCAAGTGCAAAACAGCTTGCAGAGAAAGTGAAAGAACAGGGATTGAAACCTGTGGCAATTCTTCTGACACATGGACATTTTGATCATGCGACAGGGGCAGGGGAGCTGGCGCAGCTTTTGCATATAAAAATATACGCGCAGGAAAAAGAAAAAGAGACACTGGACAATCCACAGCTGAATCTGAGCGGATGGCAGGGAAGCGAGCTTGTGTTCTATGCCGATGAATATTTAAAAGATGAGCAGGAAATAGATCTTGCAGGATTTCATATACGGGTATTTTTAACACCGGGACATACGGTGGGAGGCTGCTGCTATTATTTCCCATATCAGAACACGTTATTCAGCGGAGACAGTCTCTTCCAGACTTCTATTGGAAGGACTGATTTCCCGAAGGGAAGTGCATCCCAGCTGATCCATGCGATCCAGGAAAAACTCATGCCGCTTCCTGATGAGACCGCCGTGTATACAGGGCATGGAGATATGACAACGATCGGAACAGAGCGGATGTACAATCCATATTTGTAGGAGGAAAGCATGATATTAGCAAAATTAAACCAGCCGGAATTTGAGTATGACATACATTCGCTCATCAAAGCATTTTTCCCGGAGGAAAATGTGAGTGCAACGGCAGAAGATAAAAAATATGAGGAAGAGATCACCTTACAGTTTCAGGTGGAGTATGAGCCACAGCAGATAAAAATTGAGTGGAAGGAAAATGGTCAGGAAAGTCATGACCGAAGTTTTCCGGTAGATTTTTCAGACCGCACGGAAACGAAAAACGAACTGAAACAGAATTTTTATCAGATATTATCAGAGATCACGGGCACAAAGCTTCCGTGGGGGACTCTGACAGGAATCCGGCCAACGAAAATCCCGATGAAATTTTTAGAGGAAGGAAAAACGGAGGCAGAGATCAGAGCCTACATGCAAAAAACGTACTTTGCATCCGATGAGAAAATCGATCTTTCCATTGATATCGCAGAGCGTGAGCTTGAAATCTTAAAAAAGATCGATTACGAGAACGGCTACAGTCTTTATATCGGAATCCCATTCTGTCCGACAACCTGCCTGTATTGTTCATTTACATCTTACCCATTAGTGAGCTGGAGACAGAAAGTGGACAGCTATCTGGATGCTTTGGAAAAAGAACTGGATTATGTTGCAGTAAAATTTGGAAAAAAACATCTGAATTCCATCTACATTGGAGGGGGCACACCGACAACACTGGAGCCATATCAGCTTGACCGGCTGATCCGTAAAATCCGATGCAGCTTTGATCTGTCACACTGTCTGGAGTTTACCGTGGAAGCCGGACGTCCGGACAGCATCACAAGGGAAAAATTAGAAACGTTGAAAAAATGGGACATCACAAGAATTTCCATCAATCCGCAGACGATGAAGGATGAGACATTAAAAATCATCGGGCGCAGACATACCGTGGCACAGACCGTGGAGAGTTTTCAGCTTGCGAGAGAGCTTGGATTCGATGATATTAACATGGATCTTATCATGGGACTGCCGGAGGAAAGCCTTGAGGATGTCAGGGATACCTTAGAGCAGGTAAAAGCGTTAAAACCGGATAATCTTACCGTGCATTCACTTGCATTAAAGCGGGCGGCGCGGCTTAACATGTTTAAGGAAGATTATAAAGATTACAAGATGGTCAACACCACAGAGCATATGAACCTCACCGCAGAATATGCAAAAGAGATGGGATTAGAACCATATTATCTGTATCGGCAGAAGAGCATGGCTGGCAATCTGGAAAATGTCGGTTACGCAAGTCCGGGGAAAGCAGGAATTTATAACATTCTGATCATGGAGGAGAAACAGACCATCGTGGCGTGTGGAGCGGGAGCTTCGACAAAACGTGTCTGGAATGAGCCAAATCCGGACGGCACTCATCGGATCGAAAGATGCGAGAATGTCAAGGATGTAGCGCAGTACATCGAGAGAATTGATGAGATGATTGAGCGGAAGCAGAAACTTTTTGCAGAAGAATAAAAGGTTTTTTTTCCTGAAATAGTACATCAAATGAGGGTTAGTACATCAAAAAATTACCCAATAATACTGAATAACCTATGAGATGTATTGAAACAACCTAATAACGGTGCCTTAAAGGACGAATTCATTTTAGAAGATGAGTTCGTCCTTTTCTCATATATTCCAAAATGACGGTAGAACTGTTCACAAGTTTTATGGTAAAATTTGAATACAAATTGAGCAACAAATCTGGGAAAACATAATCATCAATGTGTAAAATGTGATAGTCATGAGGAAAAAACGAGAATCACCGAAAGGATGTGGGAGGCATTGTGCGGGACGAGGATCAAACAACCAGCAGCCTTGGCTGTATTATTTGTTCTAATGTTTATTGGTGGATGTTTTTTTGTGAAAGCCAATCAGGCAAAGGAATTTGAGAAAAACGATTATGGGGTGTTTTTAAATGCGGACGCCTCATCTTTGGAACGATTTAAAATGTATGAAACGATTGTAATTGATGCACAGTATTTTACAAAAAGGGATATTGAATTGCTCCATCAAAATGGAACAGTCGTATATACATATCTAAATATTGGGTCGATTGAAAACTTCAGGGAGTACTATACAACCTATGCGGAACTGGCAATCGGTGAGTATGAGCATTGGGAGGAAGAACAATGGGTGGATGTAGCAAACCCAGACTGGCAGAAGTTTATAGGACAGCTTTCTCAGGAACTATATGAAAAAGGTGTTGATGGGTTCTTTATAGATAATTGTGATGTATATTATTACGCTCCATGCGAGAGTATTTTTGAAGGTCTTACAGCTATTCTGCAAAATATTATGATGTTTGAGAAAGCGGTCATCATCAATGGCGGAGATACTTACGTGGCAGAATATAGAGAACGCTATGGTGATATTACTCCTATTATGACAGGCGTAAATCAGGAATCCGTATGGAGCGGCATCGATTTTGATAAAGGAACATTTCATGAGCAAATGAGCGAGACGAGGGATTATTTCTGCAAATATTTGGAAGCGTGCAAAGCAGATGGAATGGAAGTATATCTGTTGGAATATACAACGAACCCAAAACTAATCCGAAAAATAAAAGAATACTGCAAGGAGCAAGACTTCCATTTTTATATTTCCAGTTCCCTTGAACTTAGATAATGAGTGTTGAGAAATACGAAAAGTATGCGGTTGCTTTTTCTGGAACAGGATAATGTTATTACTATTATTTGATTGACAAAAATTAGATAGATTTTATAATTGATATTAAGAATTGTTCCTAATAATGAGTTAGATAGAAACAACTAAAAAATAGAAGAAAAAGGGTAAGATTATGTTTGAGATGAAACCAGAGTATTACATTGGAATAAAAATGATTGATGAACAACATAAACAGTTGTTTACATATGCGGATGAAGCATATAGCAGATTATGAAGATTTTGACATACCTTACGGAATGGTTAGTAAATCATATTTTGTATGTTGATGGACAGATTCCACAGGAATAATGTGATATATAGGAGTTTATGAAAGAGATTTATGGATGAAAAGCAGTTAAGCATAGATATCGTTGGTTTGGCAGGAGCATATTCTTATGCATTAGATTGTATAGAAGCCGAACTGGTTAATATTACAAACAAGCATGGAAAAAGAGTTGCATACATGAGTGTATGCATGGCAAAATATTGGAATGTCGAAAACGATGCATTGCAAGATTTAGCAATTTGTGCATTACTACACGATAATGCCCTGACACAATATATTACCGAAGAAGTAAAAAAGAATCCTGGTATAGATATAGGGGTTTTGAATGAAAAAGCAAATCTTCACTGTATTTATGGCGAAAACAATATTGCTAAAATTCCATTTAAGACAAATGTATCAAATGTAATTTTATATCATCATGAACATGCTGATGGAAAAGGACCATTTAAAAAGGCTTGGCAGGAGGTTCCTTTATTTGCAAGGATTATTCATCTTGCGGATGTAATAGATGCGATTGCTAACAACATAAAGTGTAGACAGGAAAAATGGGATAAATGTTGTGAATTTCTTGTAAAACAAAAAGGATTATTATTTGATGATGAGTGTGTAGAAGCCTTTTTTGAAATGATATCAAAAGAAACATTTGTTTCGTTAGAGGATGGATCTTTTGAGTCAAAGTTATGGGAGATCGTTCCAAGAAAAAAACAGATGTTTGATTGGAATACTTGTAAAAATATTGCAGATTTCTTTGCGAATATTGTTGATTATAAATCTCCCTTTACAAGTAGACACTCTATTGGTGTTGCAGAAAAGGCTGCGCAGTTTGCAAAGTATATTGGATATGATGTTTTAGATATCGAAAAAATGTATCTGGCGGGAGCATTGCATGATATCGGAAAAATGACGGTCGGTAATGAAATATTAGAAAAACCGGATAAACTTACGGATGAAGAATTTGATAAAATGAAAAACCATGCGGGCTACACATATCTTATGTTGTCACAAGTAGATGGTTTTGAAGATATACGAGATTGGGCTGCATTACATCATGAAAAACTAAATGGGAAAGGGTATCCATTTGGAAAAACTGCAGATGAATTAAATGAACAAGAACGAATTATGGCATGTGTTGATATTTATCAGGCGCTTACGGAAGAACGTCCATATAAGAAAGGAATGTCGCATGAAAAAACATGTGATATACTTGATGAAATGGCAGAAAAAGGTTTTGTGGATGCAGATATTTCACGTAAAATGAGAGATTGTTTTCATTAGCATAGTATGAATGTTACAGAAAAACGGGTAGCCATTAACTCATTGGTATAGTTTGCGACGGGAGCAGATTCATTCATGATGCCCTTATAGATTTCAGCAGGGATGGTCCAAAGATCAGTATCTTTCTCTGATTGTCGAAAGTGATGGATGGAATGTATAATATTGTTAATGATTCAGAGATATTTATTTTGGAAAAAGTTTAATCAATTTGGAGGTATAAAATGAAAGC
>ERZ772878.347-NODE-347-length-53718-cov-12.3577_pt1 | contig 53718 bp, 46 predicted proteins | sample MGYA00580578_ERZ772878 | MGnify/ENA primary metagenome ERZ772878 (study PRJEB29015, sample SAMEA2737686) | human gut metagenome | biome: human gut; feature: human-associated habitat; material: faeces | place: China | collected 2012 ...
GGACTGACATGATCTATCTGGATAATGCTGCCACCACCTTGTATAAGCCGCGGGCGGTCGAGCAGGCGGTTCGCCGTGCGATGTACGGCGCGGCAGGCTACGCGCGAGGCGGCTACGCGGCAGCCAGTCGAGCGGGAGAGCTGGTGTACGCCTGCCGGGAGCAGGCCGCGGCGCTGTTCGGCGTGGGCGAGCCGGAGCGCGTCATTTTCACGCTGAACGCCACGCATGCGCTGAATATTGCGATAAATGCGCTCGTAAAACCGGATTCCCGCGTCATTGTGAGCGGTTACGAGCACAATGCGGTCATGCGGCCGCTGACGGCTCGAAATATTGAGCCGACCGTGCTGGATACGCCGCTGTGGGACGGCGCGGCTATGGTTTCTGCGCTGAAACAGGCGCTGGAACACGGTGCCGACCTGATGATACTCAGCCACGTTTCCAACGTGTTCGGCAGCATTGCGCCGCTGGACGAAATCGCGGAATTGCTGACGGCGGCAGGCGTGCCGCTCATCCTGGATGCGTCGCAGTCGGCGGGCGTGGCGGAGATTGACGTAAAGCGCTATCCGTGTCTTGCGGCGGTGTGCATGCCCGGACACAAGGCGCTGTACGGACCGATGGGCACGGGTATTCTGCTGGCGCTCGACGCTCGGATTGCCGCGAAGCCGCTGCTGACCGGAGGAACGGGCAGTCTGTCCGAGGAGATGCGCCAGCCGGATTTTCTGCCGGATGCGCTCGAGAGCGGCACGCCGAATGTGCCCGGCATCGCGGGTCTCGCGGCGGGCATCGCCTTTGTCCGGGCGATCACGCCGGCGCACATTGCCGGGCAGGAGAGACGGCTGATGCATGAGCTGGCCCGTGCGCTCTCCCGCGAAAGCAAAATCGAGTGCTTTTCCGGAAAGGAGCAGACCGGCGTGCTGTCCTTCCGTGTTCCCGGCACGCCGAGTGAGGTGCTCGCGGATATGCTCTCGGACGAGGGCGTGTGCACCCGGGCGGGGCTGCACTGTGCGCCGCTCGCGCACCGGACGGCGGGCACGGAGGACACCGGAACCGTGCGGCTGTCCCTGTCGTTCTACTCGACGGCGCGGCAGCTGGAGCAGGCCGCAGACAAAGTTTGCAGATTGGTAAAAAAACTGTGAACACGCTATACAGAAAGCCGGATTTGTGGTAGTATAAGTAAGGTAAAACATGGCTTTCTGTAAAGGTAGCAGACTGCGGCTTGTCGAAAAGAAGTCTGTGCTTTACCGATTTATTTTTTCTTCGCGCGTCAGCGCGCATAAAATAGAATTTGCTCAGCAAATTCATAAAAAACGGGAGCATGTATCTCGTTTTTTATACACTGAGAGGGAGAAAGTTTCCGAATGGGAACTTTCGGACGACTTTGGAACGGCCCACGGTCCGTTCCTGTTGTCGGCCAAACCGTGGTTTGGCGACAGCCAAAAAATGAGGAACAAGTTAGGATAGGTGACAAAATGGGAGCGCTGCAAAATGTATTCTCACCGAATTTATCATGGCGGACCATGATAAGTTCTTTTTTCAGTGCGTTTGATCAATTCCGCACAATGACGCCGATCGACGTGGTGGATATCCTCGTCGTGGCGTATATCATTTACCGTGTTATGAAGCTGCTGAAGGATACCAGCGCCGCACGACTGGCCAAGGGTATTCTTATTCTGGTGCTTATCATGCTGTTCGCCAGCTTCCTGCGTCTGACCATGATCTCGTGGCTGCTGCGCAACGCGCTCAGCGTTGGCGTATTCGCCGTTGTGGTCATTTTTCAGCCGGAGCTGCGCCGCCTGCTCGAGCAGATCGGCAAGGGCAACCTCAGCCGCATGCTGATTCCGGATACCGACCCGAGTGTGGTGGAGAGCATGATCGTTGCAACCGTTTCCGCGTGCGCGGATATGTCCAGGACCAAGACCGGTGCGCTCATCGTGTTCGAGCGCAAGGAGCGTCTCGGTGAGATCATCGCCACCGGTACGAGAGTGGACGCAGCACCGTCTGCCGAGCTCATCAAGAACATTTTCTTCAAGAACAGCCCGCTGCATGACGGCGCCATGATCGTCCGTGCCGGACGGGTGTGCGCTGCAGGCTGCGTGCTGCCGCTTTCCGGCAATCAGGGTCTGTCGCGCGACCTCGGCACGCGCCACCGCGCGGCTGTCGGCATGAGCGAGACCGCGGACAGCGTGCTCGTCGTCGTCTCCGAGGAGACCGGCGCGATCTCTGTCGCCATCGGCGGCATGCTCAAGCGCCATCTGTCGCCCGAGATTCTGCAGAAGATGCTCGAGAGCGAGCTGCTCGGCGATGAACTCAGGAACAGGAACGAAAAAAGCCGTATTGCCGCCATCCGCGACAAGTGGAAGGGAGGTGCCGGCAAGTGAAGAAGAATTTTATCAAAAAGCAGGATTTTCTGCTGAAGCTCCTGTCGCTGGCGCTGTCTATCGTTCTGTGGGCAGTTGTTATGGATATTGACAATCCTGAGCGCAACATGCGCTTTGACGATGTGCCGGTGCGCGTCATCGGTGCGTCGCAGCTGAAAGCATCGACCGGTCTGGAACTCATCGAGGGCGAGGACACAACGGTCACTGTCAGCCTGCGCGGTCAGAGCAAGAGCGTCGGCGAGGTCCGCGCCAGCCAGATCACCGCAACGGTGGATATCTCGGGTCTGACCGAGGCGAATGAATACGATCTTCCGGTCACCGTGTCGGTCAGCAAGTCCGGCGTGGAGACTAACTATGTCAATCCCGGCAAGGTGCACGTCCGCGTGGACCGCGTGGAGAGCAAGGATGTTCCGATCGAGGTCAATGTGACCGGCACACCGAGCGACGGCTACCGCGCAGGCAAGCCGACCGCGGCAACCAAAAAGGTCACCGTTTTCGGTCCGGCAACCGATCTGGCGCAGGTGGCCAAGGCGGTTGCAGCCGTGGATGTTACCGGCCGCAATTCCTCGCTGACCAACTACGAATGCAGGATAACCCTGTATGATCAGGACGGTGCGGCGTTCACATCGAACTATATCACCAGCCAGACCGAAAAGATCAAGGTTTCGGTTCCAATCTACCGCGTCAACAAAATTCCGCTGACCGTTATCCTCAAGGACGGCGGCAGCCTGACGCAGAATCAGGTACAGTGCGTCATCGACCCGGAGAACGTAGAGGTTATCGCGAGCGATCAGGCGGTGCTGAGCGACATCAAGGAGATCAACCTCGGTGAGATCGACCTCGGCAGCGTCCACACGGGCACGCCGATCTCCATGTCCATCAAGGATAAGCTGCCGAGCGGCGTTTCGCTCGTCAGTGGTCAGCCGGAAACGGCAAACGTCACCATCTCGGTGGACGGTATTGCGACCCGTAAGGTTCAGGTCTCCAAGTTCGCGTGGAACGACACCGCGCAGGAGAATACGCCGTACAAGGTCGCTATCCTCACCAAGTCGGTCGAGATGGAGCTGCGCGGCAGTGAAAGCCAGCTGAAGAAGGTCGATGTGAATAACCTGTCCATCGGTCTGACCTACGATTCGGTATCGCTCGGCGTCGGCAGGCACACGGTCAAGGGCGTGGCTACGACCGTCGGTCTGCCGAGCGGCGTAACGCTCGTCGAGGAGGATATCGAGGTCGAGATTGAGATCACCGACCCGCATGTGTCGGATGAGACGATCACCTCGGATAAGACAGACAGCACAGACGATACGGACAGCACGGTCGCAGAGCCGACCGCGTACCGTACAAGGAAGGGCGGTGGCAGCCAGTGAGCCTGATGGTAACCGGCATCCGTCTGCCGTTTGATCTGCCGGAGCAGGCCGCCATTGCGGAGGCACGCCGGCTGACCGGTCTCACGGCAAACGACATACAAGCGGCGGTCTGCCGCGTCAGCATTGACGCGCGGCGCGGACAGATCAGCCGGGTATATTCGGTGCGTCTGGACGCGCCGTTCGACGAAAAGGCATTTGCGGAAAAACTGCAAATGCCCTTCGTGCGTTATAAACCCAATACGAAAATCGTCATTCCGCACGGCGAAAAGCGGCTCGAGCATCGTTCGGTGGTGGTCGGTCTCGGCCCTGCGGGACTGTTCGCCGCCTATGTGCTGGCAAAGCACGGCTACCGTCCGCTCGTGCTCGAGCGCGGCGGAGATCTGGACGAGCGCGACAAGGTTGTGGATGCGTTCTGGAAGGGCGGTGCGCTCGATACCGACTGCAATATCCAGTTTGGTGAGGGCGGCGCCGGCGCCTACTCGGACGGCAAGCTGACCACGCGCATCGGTGATCCGTTGTGTGACAACGTGCTGGAAATCCTTGCCGCGCACGGTGCTCCGGCGGATATCGTCAAAAAGGCGAAGCCGCACGTCGGCACGGATATCCTCAAGAATGTAGTTCGTGAAATGCGCCGCGAGATCATCAAAAACGGCGGTGAAGTGCGCTTCCGCACGCCGCTGACCGGCGTTTCGGTCAAAAACGGTGCGCTCTGCGCCGTTCAGGCGGACGGGCAGGACATCGCCTGCGAGCGGGCGGTGCTGGCCATCGGTCACTCGGCGCGCGACACCTTTGCCGCGCTGCACGGAAACGGCGTGTACTTTGAGCCGAAGGCGTTCTCGGTGGGCGTGCGCATCGAGCACCTGCAGACCGAGATCGACCGCGCTCTGTACGGAAAGGCGGCGGGACATCCCATGCTGCCGCCTGCGGAGTACAATCTCTCGCGCAGAGCCGACGGACGCGCGTGCTATTCCTTCTGCATGTGCCCCGGCGGCGTGGTCGTTGCGGCACAGAGCGAGGAGAACACGGTCGTCACCAACGGCATGAGCTATCATGCGCGCGACGGCAAAAACGCCAACGCGGCGCTTGCCGTGTCGGTTGACCCGAAGGACTACGACGACGGAACACCGTTCGGCGGCGTGGCGCTGCAGCGCCGGATCGAGCACGCGGCGTACACGCAGACCGGCTCGTACCGCGCGCCGTGTCAGAAGGTCGGGGATTTTCTGAACGGCAAGCCGACCCGAAAACTCGGTGCGGTCAAGCCCAGCTATCCTATCGGCGTGGAGCTTGGAGAGGCGGCAGCCTGCCTGCCTGACTTCGCGCAGACCATGCTGCGGGACAGCCTGCCGTATTTCGGCCGGAAGATTCGCGGCTACGACACAGCGGACGCGCTGCTGACCGGTCCGGAAACGCGGACCTCGTCTCCGGTGCGCATGACGCGCGGCGAGGACCTGTTCGGACTCGGCTGCAGCGGCATCATTCCGTGCGGCGAAGGCGCCGGATACGCCGGAGGCATTATGTCTGCCGCCGTGGACGGAATCAGAGCGGCATTTCGGATTATGGAAGAGTTTGCAAATTGAGAATGGAAAATGGAGAATGAATGTGCTTTGTACATGACCATAATTTTCAATTCTCCATTCTCAATTTCCCATTACTGCAACTGGTTTTGAATAATAGAGAGGAAGATTTCAACGTGACCCAACAGGGAACCATCAAAAAGCTGCTGCCGAACGGTCTGGCAGAGGTCGAGGTAACGCGCCGCTCGGCGTGCGGCCACGACTGTGCCAAGTGCGGCGGCTGCGGCGGTCTGGAAACCCAGACGCTTTACGTTACCGCGCGCAATCACGCGCATGCGTCCGTCGGCGACCGCGTGCTGCTCGAGGGCGAGACCAAGCAGGTGCTCGGCTTTGCCGTGCTCGTGTATCTGCTGCCGCTCGTGCTGTTTTTTGTCGGCTACGGCGTCGGCGCAGGAATGAAACTTGGCGGCGGACTGTCCGCGCTCATCGGCGGCGTGCTGTTCGTCGGCGGCATTCTGGCGGCGATGTGGTACAGCCATAAGCTGAAGCTCAGAAACGAAGCACCGTTTGCCATTACCGAGCGGCTTTGATGTGGAATAGAGTCGGTGAAACCGCGGTTTCACGACAGGCAGTTTTAATTTTTTATGAATTTTCGCCAATTTTCTGTGTTCGCCCTTGTCAGATACGCAAAAGTTCGGTAAAATAGATTGAATACGAAAGTCCGTGCACACCGCACGGCGGGAAAGGGCTATGCGATGTTTGGCTTTATCCGTCCGGTGAAGGCCGAGCTGCGGGTGAAGGAGGCTGACCGTTTTCAGCAGGTTTACTGCGGCTTATGCCACGCGATCCGCGCAGAATACGGCAGATTTTACACCTTGTTTTTAAGCTACGATATGACGTTTTTTGCACTTGTTGCAGGAAGTGAGGAGGCGGAGACTGCTCCGCCGTGCAGAAAACGATGCGACGCTTCTCCGTTTCGGCGGAAAAGCTGTGCCGAGACAGACGATGCACTTCGTCTGGCGGCGGACGCGAGCATCCTGCTGACCTATCACAAGTTTCAGGATGATCTGGCGGACGAAAAGGGCGCGAAACGCGCGCTTGCGGCGCTGCTGTGCCGCCTCGGCCGCCGGGGCTACGAGAAGGCGCGCGCACGCATGCCCGAAGCGGACGAGGACATCCGGCAGGCACTCGAGGATCTGCGCTGTCTGGAGGCGGAACGCTGCCCGTCCATGGACCGTGCGGCGGATACGTCCTCGCGCATGACGGCTGCCGTTGTGCCGCGCACCGGAGACACCCGCGAGCGTATTCTGCACCAGATGTTCTACCAGATCGGCAGGTGGATCTACCTTGTCGATGCGGTGCAGGACATCCAAAAGGATATGGAAGAGAACAGCTATAATCCGGTCGTTCTGCGGTATGAACTGCAAACGCCGGACATCTCTGCGGTAAGGGAACCGCTCGAGCGCACGCTCGAACGCTCACTGGCGGATATCTGCATGGCGTTTGACCTGCTGAGTCCCCGGAGAGATGCGGACCTGATCCGCAATATCATTTTTCTTGGTATGCCGACCGTCACCCGACAGGTACTGAACGGCACCTACCAGACGAACGAAGGAAGGGGCAAACATGGATCCCTATAAAGTGCTCGGTGTAACACCGCAAACAAGTGATGATGACGTCAAGCGCGCGTACCGTGAACTGGCGCGCAAGTATCATCCGGATAACTATGTAAACAATCCGCTGGCAGATTTGGCCGAAACCCGCATGAAGGAGATCAACGAAGCGTACGACATGATCATGAACGAACGCAGGAATCCGGCGGGAGGCAGCAGCGGACAGCAGCAGAGCTATGGCGGCGCATACAACGGACAGCAGTACGGCAGCTATCAGCAGCGCACCTACACCGGTGCGAATGCCGCGCTGTACAGTCAGGTGCGGCAGGCCATCAATCAGGGCAACCTCGGCATGGCGGAGGCGCTGCTGCAGCGTGCCGCAGGACGGGATGCGGAGTGGTTCTATCTGACCGGCACGGTATACTACCGCAAGGGCTGGTACGATGAGGCCGCCCGCGCGTACACGCAGGCGTGTCAGATGGACCCGAACAACGCGGAGTACCAGCACGCGCTGCAGAACCTCCATCTGTCCGGCGGCTACGGCGGCTACCGGCCCATGCAGGAGACAAGCATGTGCGACTGCTGTGTGCAGACGCTCATCTGCAACTGCTGCCTGAACATGTGCTGCGGCGGAGGCGGCTGCTGATATGAGCACGCGCGAGATCGCCCGCGGCGGACTTCTGGCAGCGGCGGCCACGGCGTGGCTGTATTTCGGCGGCGTGATGCCGCAGATCGGACCGGCGGCCTGCCTGATAGCAGGTGCGGCCTCAGCGATACCGCTGCTGCGCCGCGCGAACGTAAAAACGGCTGTGCTGCTGTACCTCGTCACCTCGGTACTGGGACTGCTGCTGACACCGCGCAAGCTGATCGCGGCGGCCTATGTGCTGCTGTTCGGCCTGTACCCGATCGTGAAATATCTGATCGAGTGCCGTCTGCCGGTCTTCACGCAGCTGAGCGGCAAGCTGGCGTATTTTAACATTGTGCTGGTGCTCGCGGCCGTTCTGGTAAGCTGCGGTCTGTTTCCGCAGGTGCAGATGCCGGGTATTTTCCGGCTTGCCGGACTGTGGATCGCGGCAAATATCGGCTTTATTGTATATGATATCGGGTTGTCAAAGGTGATCGCGCTGCTGCGCCGCACCCTGCCGCCCGAATAAGAAGGGAAAGAGATATCTATGAAGAGTATGACCGGCTACGGACGTGCCAAGCAGGAGCTGCACGGCAGAACCATCACAGCAGAGCTGCGTGCGGTCAACCACCGTTATCTGGACTGCACGGTAAAGGCTCCGCGTCAGTACGGCTTTCTGGATGATGCCGTAAAAAAGGCCGCTGCGGCGCGTATTGCACGCGGCAAGGTTGAGGTTTACATCGGTGTGGAGACGCAGGAGGGCGGCGACATTGCGGTTACGGTGAACCATGCGGTCGCGGAGCACTATCTGACGGCGCTGCATGAGCTGGCCGACAGGTACGGTCTGCGCGACGACGTGAGCGTGATGAGTCTGGCGAAGCTGCCGGACGTACTCGGCTCCGAGCGCATCGAGCAGGACGCGGACGAGATGACCCGCGATGTGCTGTCCGTATTTGGCGAAGCCTGCGACAATTTCGACGAAATGCGTACCCGCGAGGGTGCTAAACTGGCTGAGGATGTGCGAAACCGTGCGTCCGAGATCGAGCGCATGGTCGGTGAGGTGGAGGTCCGCTCGCCGGAGCGCGTGCGCGAGTACCGCGAGAAGCTGCTCGCCCGCATGAAGGAGGTGCTGGCGGATACGTCCATCGACGAGACCCGCATCGTCACCGAGGCGGCCATCTACGCGGACAAGACCGCCGTGGACGAGGAGACCGTGCGTCTGCGCAGCCATCTGCAGCAGCTGGACGGCATGCTGAATGAGGTCAAGCCGGTCGGCCGCAAGCTGGATTTCCTTGTGCAGGAAATGAACCGTGAGACAAATACCATCGGCTCCAAGGCAAACGATGTGTCCATGGCGCAGATCGTGGTCAATATCAAGAGCGAAATTGAAAAAATCCGCGAACAGATTCAGAATATCGAGTAATTTACAGTATATCGAGGAGTGAGGTCAGCGATGAAGCTCATCAATATCGGATTTGGCAATATGGTCGCTTCGTCGCGGCTGATCGCCATTGTCAGCCCGGAATCCGCGCCGGTCAAGCGTACCGTGCAGGAGGCCCGCGACCGCGGCATGGTCGTGGACGGCACCTACGGCAGACGCACCCGCGCTGTACTCATCATGGACAGCGACCATGTGGTGCTCAGTGCGCTGCAGCCGGAGACCGTTGCGGCTCGTTTTGCGGGCGAGACCGAGGAAGGAGAACCAGAAGATGCGTAAGGGAACGTTGTATGTATTCACCGGACCGTCCGGTGCAGGCAAGGGCACAGTGCTGTCCAGGCTGCTGAGCGAGGACGAGAAGCTGTTCTTCTCGATCTCCGCGACGACCCGTGCGCCGCGTCCGGGCGAAAAGGACGGCGTACAGTATTATTTCCTCACGAAAGAGGACTTTGAGGCGAAGATCGCCGCTAATGCGTTCCTCGAGCACGCGAAGTACGTTGATAACTACTACGGCACGCTGGAGGCTCCGGTGAACGAAAAGCTGGAGGAAGGCTGCGATGTTATCCTCGAGATCGAGGTGCAGGGTGCGATGCAGGTGCATGAAAAGCGTCCGGATGCCGTGATGGTGTTCATTGCGCCGCCGTCGTTCGAGGAACTTGCGAACCGTCTGCGCGGACGCGGCACCGAGGACGAAGCCAAGGTGCAGAAGCGTCTGGAAACGGCGAAGGGCGAGCTTGCGCAGCAGGATAAATTCGATTACGTCGTCGTAAACGACACGGTGGAGCGTGCAGTAAACGAACTGCATGAAATCCTTAACAAGCGTCGATAAGCGACAGTATATAAACAGAAACTTTCATAAAATAAAACTATATCTGGTAAATAAGGAGAACTGATTACTATGCTGAACCCTTCTATGCAGGAACTGATGAAACGAGTAGGCAACCGCTATCTGTTGGTAAACCTGGCAGCACAGCGCGCCCGCGATATTGCCGATGAGTCGGAGGAAAAGGGCGAGCCGCTGCCGGACAAGGCTGTTAAGCTGGCGCTCGATGAGATCGCAGCCGGCAAGATCGTTTACCGTCCGGGTCCGCGTGTAGAGACTGCCATTCCGCAGAACAATGCCATTGCAGCCGCTATGGTTGATGTGGACGATACCCTTGATCTGGATGAGGACGAGGAGCACACCGACTCCGAGGATGACGAGGACAAGGATGAGAACGCGGACGAGGTGCGCCGCCTGAACGAGTTTGACGACGGCTCTCTGAGCGACGGCGACATTCCGGAGGAGGACCTCTAAGCCATGCATTTTGCAGGGAAAACGGTCGTTCTGTGCGTGACGGGCGGCATTGCGGCCTATAAAGCTGCCGATCTCACCAGCAAGCTGCACCAGAACGGCGCGACTGTCCATGTGCTGATGACCGAGTCCGCGACCCAGTTTATTGCGCCGATGACGTTTGAAACACTGTCCGGCAACCGCGCGGTCGTGGATACGTTCGACCGCAGCTTTCCGTGGGAGGTGGAGCACATTTCGCTCGCGAAGGCGGCTGACGTGTTCGTTATCGCACCGGCGACCGCCAACGTCATCGCCAAGGCGGCGCACGGCATCGCGGACGACATGGTGACGACCACGCTGCTTGCCACCAAGGCGCCGGTCGTTGTCGCTCCCGCGATGAACACCGGCATGTATGACAATCCGGTGACGCAGGAAAACCTCGCCACGCTCCGAAAGCGCGGCTTCCACATCATCGAGCCGGACGCAGGCCACCTCGCCTGCGGCGACAGCGGACGCGGCAAGCTGCCGGACACGCCCACGCTCCTCTGGGGCATTGAAAAGGCGCTGACCGAGCAGGATCTGGCAGGCAGGCACGTTCTTGTTACCGCCGGCCCGACACAGGAGGCCATGGACCCGGTTCGATTCCTGTCCAACCACTCCACCGGCAAAATGGGTTACGCGATCGCGGCCCGCGCAGCCATGCGCGGCGCTGACGCAACGCTCGTTTCCGGACCGACCGCGCTCGATACGCCGCACGGTGTCACGCGTGTGGATATTGTTTCCGCGCGGGATATGTACGACGCGGTGACGAGCCGCGCACCCGAGCAGGATTTCATCATCAAGGCTGCCGCCGTCGGTGATTACCGTCCGGCGCAGACTGCGGATGAAAAGCTCAAAAAGGGTGACGGCGAGATGAATATCGAGCTGACCCGCAATCCGGATATCCTCGCCGCGCTCGGCAAGGACAAAAAGCGGGGACAGCTGCTGTGCGGCTTTGCGATGGAGACGCAGAACCTTCTCGATAACGCCGAGAGCAAGCTGCGCCGCAAGAACTGTGATATGCTTGTAGCGAATTCGCTGCGCGATAAGGGTGCGGGCTTCGGCACGGATACCAATGTGGCTACCTTGCTGTTCAAGGACGGACACAGAGAGACCCCGCCGATGATGAGCAAAGAGGCGCTTGCCGACCTGATTCTTGACCGACTGCTCTCTATGAAATAATTAGTAGTTAGTAATTAGGAATTAGTAATTTTGCGAAGGCAGATGTTTTCGCAATTATCGTAGGGTGCGACGACCTCGGCGCACCGTATCTAACGATTGGCACAATCTTCACCGTAGGGGCGGTCATTGGCCGCCCACGCCCATTTAACGATAATGTGGGAGGTCACTGACCTCCCCTACGGGCTACATAATGCCAATGAATTTACATGCGGTGCGCCGAGTCGTCGCACCCTACAGTATAACGAAATCCACATCGTAAAATTGATAAGAAAGATGAGAAAGGTTGTGATTCTATGGCGGAAAAAATCTGTGCGGCCGCTGTGGATGCAGCGACCTACGCCATCGACAAGCTATATTCTTACCGTGTGCCGGACGAGCTGCGGGAACAGGTGCAGATCGGCACCCGCGTTCTCGTGCCGTTCGGCTTTGGCAATAAACGGGCGGAAGCGGTGGTGCTCGCCTTCCGAGAGGATGCGGGCGAGTTCAAACTCAAGCCCATCGTGGAGGTGCTGGACGAAACGCCGATTCTGACCGCCGAGCAGCTGAGACTCGCGGCGTGGATGCGGGAAAGATTGTACTGCACATACTTCGACTGTGTACACGCGATGCTGCCCGCCGGATTGTGGTTCAAGCGAAACGAGACGTACACGCTTGCGCCGGACGTGGATTTGGCGGCTCTGCGGGAGCGGGACGGCGAAGCCGGTCAGGTGTTGGCGCTGTTTGAGCAGCCGGGACAGACGCTTTCGGTGAGCGAGATACGCGATCGGCTCGGCAAAGGCGCGGGACAGACGCTGGACGCGCTGGCAGGCGAGGGAATCCTCATCTACCACAGCAATACGGCGCAGAAAACCGGTGATAAGACCGAAAAAATGCTCCGTCTGGACATGGAAGCAAGTGAAGCCATGTCGCACATCAGCCGCCGCAGTCCGGCGCGGATGGACGTGGTGTCGCTGCTGTCGGACGGCGGTGCGATGAGCCAGAAGGAAATCGTCTACATGACCGGCGTGAGCGACGCCGCGCTGCGCGACATGACAAAAAAAGGCATCCTCCGCGCGGAATACGAGGAAGTGCTGCGCGCACCGGACTTTTCTGAGGTGCCGCGTGCCGCGGCTCCGGTGCTTTCGGCGGCACAGCAGCAGGCGTATGACGGCATGGCGGCGCTCATGGACGAAAACGCGCCTCGTGCGGCGCTGCTGTTCGGCGTGACCGGCAGCGGCAAGACACAGGTGTACCTGCAGCTGATCGCGCACGCGCTCGAGCAGGGAAAGAGCGCCATTGTGCTCGTGCCCGAAATTGGACTGACACCGCAGCTTCTGCGGCAGTTTGCCGCCCGGTTTGGCGAAGAAGTCGCGGTTCTGCACTCGGCGCTGTCCGCCGGTGAGCGGTACGACAGCTTCAAGAAGATAAAAACCGGCAGAGCAAGGGTGGTCATCGGCACACGCTCGGCGGTGTTCGCGCCCGCGAAGAACCTCGGCGTTATCATCATCGACGAGGAGCAGGACGCGGCGTACCGCTCGGAGCAGTCGCCACGCTACCATGCGCGGGATGTGGCAAAGTACCGCGCGGCACAGACGGACGCGCTGCTCGTGCTCGGCTCGGCAACGCCGTCGGTCGAGACGTATTACGGCGCAAAACAGGGAAAATACCCGGTTTTCACGCTCACCGAGCGGTTTCTCGGTGCCGGACTGCCCGAGGTCATCATCTCGGACATGCGCGGTCTGGCCCGCGAGGGACGGAGCGGCATCATCGGGCCTGACCTCGAGCGCGAACTGATCAGTACGCTCGAAAAGGGCAAGCAGGCCATCCTGTTCCTCAACCGGCGCGGCAACAGCCGCGTGATCGGCTGCGGCGTGTGCGGCTGGGTGCCCGAGTGCCCGTCTTGCTCGACCACCATGACCTACCATTCGGTGTCCGGCCGCGCGATGTGCCACTACTGCGGCGCATCCATCAAGATAACCGGCAAGTGCCCGCAGTGCGGCAGCACGAGCCTGTTCACCGAAACGCCCGGCACGCAGAAGCTGGAGGAGGAGCTGCACGAGCGGTTTCCGTCCGCACGGGTGCTCCGCATGGACGCGGACACCATGACCGCCAAGGGCGCACACGAACGCCTGCTGAATCAATTCGGCAAAGGCGAAGCCGATATCCTTATCGGCACCCAGATGGTGACCAAGGGACTGGATTTTGAGAACGTCACGCTGGTCGGCGTGCTGGACGCGGACCAGAGCCTGTATGCGCAGGACTACCGCGCACATGAGCGCACGTTTTCGCTCATCACGCAGGTGGTCGGCCGCGCCGGACGGCGATTCGACACCGGCCGCGCCGTGATCCAGACGTACAGTCCACTGCATCCGGTCATCCTGACCGCCGCGCGGCAGGACTACGAGGCGTTCTACGAGAGCGAAATGCAGACGCGCGAAGCGCTTCGGTGCCCGCCCGTGTGCGATATCACCATGATAACCGCCGTCGGCGAACTGGAGCAGCAGGTGCTCAGCAGTCTGCTCGCGCTCAAAACGCGCCTGCAGAGCCTGATGGAAGGGCAGTTTGCCGATGTGAAAGCGCCTGTGCTCGGCCCCGCCGCGGCGCAGATGGTCAAGGTGATGGGACGGTATCGCTACCACCTCACCATCCGCGCGAAGGACTGTGCAAGATGGCGCAGGCTCATCTCGGGCGTGCTGCGGGAGTTTATGCAGGACGGTAAAAACCGGGGCGTTACTGTGTTCGCGGATTCCAATAATGAAATGTAGCAGTACTTGAGACCCCGGCAAAGAAGGTTAATTCAATGAGCAAATTTGTAATTCGCAAGGCAACAGAAAACGATGCAGAATCGCTTTTGAAGATTTACGAGCCTTACATAACGAATACAACCATCACGTTTGAATATGATGTGCCGACGGCTGAGGCGTTTGCGGGCCGTATCCGCGAAACCGCGGCTGCGTTTCCGTATCTCGTCTGCGAGTGTGACGGCGTTATCATGGGTTACGCCTACGCGCACCGCATTCGTGAGCGCGCGGCCTACGACTGGGATGCGGAGCTGTCCATCTATCTGGCACAGGGCACCCACGGACATGGTGTGGGCACGACCGTGCTGGCGTGCCTGATCGACCTGCTCGAGCTGCAGGGGCTGCGCCACCTGTACAGCTGCGTGACCCTGCCGAACGAAAAGAGCATCCGCATGCAGCGCAGACTGGGCTTTGCGGACGCAGGCGTGTGGCACGACTCCGGCTGGAAGTTTGACGGCTGGCACGATGTGGCATGGCTGGAAAAGCATATCGGCAGCGGAAAACCGCAGCCGGTGACGCCGTTTCCGGCACTCAATGAGAAAAATATACAGGAATGTTTACAAAAATACATGGATAAGCTGAATCAAGTGGAGGAATAAAACAATGGCACTGAGAAGGATTTTGACCGAGGGCGACGAGCAGCTGCTCAAGCACAGCCGCAAGGTAGAGAAGTTTGACGACCGTCTGCATACGCTGATCGACGACATGCGTGAGACGCTCGAGAACTCCGGCGGCGTTGGTCTGGCGGCACCGCAGGTCGGCATTCTGCGCCGCGTTGTCGTGCTGCTGGATGTGAACAAGGAGCCGGAGGAGATGGTCGAGCTGGTAAACCCGGAAGTTATCGAGCAGAAAGGCTCCGAGCGCGTTGTCGAGGGCTGCCTGTCCGTGCCGGGCGTTTACGGCTATGTTACCCGTCCGACCTGGGCGAAGATTCGCGCACAGGACCGTTTTGGCAACTGGTTCGAGCGCGAAGGCGAGGGCATTGTAGCGCAGTGCTTCTGCCACGAGACCGAGCATCTGGACGGTCATCTGTTCACCGAGAAGGTCGAGGAGTATATCGACCCGGAGGCAATGCAGGGTGGTGAGGACGAATAATGCGTATCGTATTCATGGGCACGCCGGATTTCGCCGTGCCGAGCCTGCAGGCGCTCATCGACGCCGGACATGACGTCTGCGCGGTGTACACGCAGCCGGATAAGCCGCAGGGCCGCAAGCAGATTCTCACTGCACCGCCGGTGAAAACGCTCGCACTCGAGCATGATATTCCGGTTTTTCAGCCGAATACCCTCAAAAATGAGGACGAGCAGGCGCGTCTGCGCGAGCTGGCACCCGAGGTTATCATCGTAGTGGCATACGGCAAGCTGCTGCCCAAGGCGGTACTCGATATCCCGCCGCACGGCTGCATCAACGTGCACGGCTCGCTGCTGCCGCGCTGGCGCGGCGCCGCTCCGATCCAGTGGGCGGTCATCGCGGGCGATGAAATGGCAGGCGTTACCACCATGCAGATGGCGGAGGGACTGGACACCGGCGATATGCTGCTCACCTATGAGACCAAGGTCGGTGAGAAGGAGACCGCAGGCGAACTTTTTGACCGTCTGGCGCAGTCCGGTGCGGAACTTTTGATCCAAACGCTCGTCAAATTAGATGAGATCACGCCGCGCCCGCAGGACGATGCGCAGAGCTGCTACGCCCATATGCTGGATAAGCAGATGGCGGTGATCGACTGGGGCAAGTCCGCACATGAAATCGACTGCCTGATCCGCGGACTGAATCCGTGGCCGATTGCGCTGACCACGCTTTCCGGTGAAAGACTGAAGGTGTTTGCCGCCGAAAAGGCAAACGGCAGGGGAGAGCCGGGCACGGTGCTCGAAGCTGACCCGAAAAAGGGCCTGACCGTGGCGTGCGGAGAGGGTGCGCTGGGACTGACCGAGATTCAGCTGGTTGGCGGCAAACGCATGAAGGCGACGGACTTTCTGCGTGGGCACGCAATCCAAGTCGGCACTAAGCTGGGAGACGAATGAAAAAGCGTGAGGAGTGAAGAATGGAGAGGACGTAAGCTCCAATCTCCAATTCTCCACTCCGGTATGGAGGTTTTCTTATGCCTTATCATGGTTACTACTACGGCATTGACATGTACTACATCGTACTGGTTCTGCCGTGCGTTTTATTTGCATTCTGGGCGCAGAGCAAGGTAAACAGCACGTTTAACCGCTACTCGCGGGTGCAAAATCTGCGGGGACTGACCGGCGCACAGGCGGCGGAGGCGGTGCTGCGGTACAACGGCGTTTCCGGCGTGCGCATTGAGTACGTTTCCGGCAAGCTGACCGACCATTTTGACCCGAGAAGCAATGTTATTCGCTTATCGAGTGCGGTGTACTCGTCCACGTCGGTGGCGTCCATCGGCGTTGCCGCGCACGAGGCAGGGCATGCGGTGCAGTACGCCATCGGCTATGCGCCGATCAAGCTGCGCGCGGCGATCATCCCGCTGACGCAGTTCGGCTCGATGGCGGCGATGCCGCTGCTGATCCTCGGTCTGATCCTTAACACGAGCACGCTCGTCACGATCGGCATTGCGGCATTCGGTCTTTCCACGCTGTTCCAGCTGGTGACGCTGCCGGTGGAGCTGGACGCATCCCGCCGTGCCCTGCAGACCATTCAGCAGAACGGCCTGCTGACCGCAGACGAGTACCCGATGGCGAAAAAGACGCTCACGGCGGCGGCGCTGACCTATGTTGCCGCGCTGGCGACCTCGCTGGCACAGCTGCTGCGTCTGGTGCTGATTTTTGGAGGAAGAGACCGCAATGATAGATAAACGTCCCACAACACCGCGTGAAGTGGCGGCATTTTCGCTGTTTTCCATGGCAGAGGAGGCCGCCTGGTCGGACGGTGCGCTGCACCACTATTTATCCCGCGCGGGACTGGACAGCCGTGATGCGGCGCTGGCCTCGCGGCTGACCTACGGCACGGTGCAGAACCAAATTTTACTGGACTGGTACCTGCGGCACTTCTCGAGCGTGCGGCTGAAAAAGATCGCGCCGCGTGTGCTGGCGTGCCTGCGGATGGGCCTGTATCAGCTGATCCTGATGGACAAGATACCGGCGCATGCGGCGGTTGCCGAGACGGTCGCGCTGGTCAAGCACTACGGCCACGCAAATGACCGCACGGTCGCCTTTGCCAATGCGGTGCTGAGAAATGCCGCAAATGCGGCCCAAAACGGCTCTTTGCCGCGCCTGAACTGCCCGGATAAGGAAAGCTACTACGCGCTGCAGTACAGCCATCCGGAGTGGCTCGTGCGCCTGCTTTCCGAGCAGTACGGCCAGAAGCTGACGCAGAAAATCTGTCAGGCGGATAACGCGGACGCGCCGATTTCGGTGCGCGTGAACACGATGAAGAATACGCCGGAGCAGGCAAAAGAGGAACTTGAAGCCGCCGGACTGACCGTGCAGCCGCACGAGGCATTCCCGGAAATCCTGCTGTGCAGCGGCGGAGACGCAGCCGCGCTTCCGGCGTTTATCGAGGGCCGCGTGACCGTGCAGGACGCGGCAAGCGCACTCGCGGCGGCGGTCGCTGACCCGAAACCGGGCAGCACCGTGCTCGACTGCTGTGCGGCGCCCGGCGGCAAGAGCTTTGCCATGGCTGAAAAAATGCAGGGGAAAGGCAGCGTCACCTCGTGCGACATTTACGAGCACAAGCTGAAACGCATCCGCGACGGCGCAGCCCGCCTCGGACTGCCGAATATCCGCACCGAGCTGCAGGACGCCTCGGTCTGCCGCGAGGAATGGAAGGACAGCGCAGACGTTGTGCTGTGCGACGTGCCCTGCTCGGGACTGGGCATTATCCGCAAGAAACCCGAAATCCGGTTCAAAAATCCGGACGAAATCCGGACTTTGCCGGAGATTCAGGCGAGAATCCTTGCAAACTGTGCACAGTATGTAAAGAAGGGCGGCACGCTCGTCTACTCGACCTGTACCATCCTGCAGCGGGAAAACGAGGACGTTGTCCGCGCGTTTCTCACCGAAAACATGGAGTTTGAAGCGGTTTCGTGGACGCATCCGGTCTGCGGAGAGAGGGCAGACGGTATGGTGACATTGCTGCCGCCTGTTCACAATACGGATGGGTTCTTTATTGCGAAAATGTACCGTAAGTGATAGTGGAATCGTAGGGCGGGGCGCCCGCCCTACAGGAAAACGAGAGAGAAGATTTGAAGGAGAGACACATGATCGAAATCAAATCCCTTACAATAGATGAACTGAAAAGCGCTTTGAAGGAAATGGGCGAAAAGCCGTTCCGTGCGGGACAGATCTTCAAATGGCTTCACGAGGGTGTGGAGTCCTTTGAAGAGATGTCCAACTTATCCAAGGACTTACGGGCGCGTTTAGCGGAAAATTTCCTGCTGACCGTACCGGAGGTCGCCCGCAAGCAGGTGAGCCGTGTTGACGGCACGGTGAAATACTTATGGCGTCTGCGGGACGGCAACTGCGTGGAGTCCGTACTGATGCACTATGAGCATGGCGTGTCGGTCTGCGTTTCGACGCAGGTCGGCTGCCGGATGGGCTGCAAGTTCTGTGCCTCCGGTCTGAACGGACGCACGCGCAGTCTGTCCGCAGGCGAGATTCTGGACGAAATCCTGTTCATGCAGAAGGACAGCGGCGAAAAGGTCTCCAACATTGTGCTGATGGGCACCGGCGAGCCGCTCGACAACTACGACAACGTGCTCAAATTCCTGCATCTGGTGAGCTGTCCGGAGGGGATCAACATCGGACAGCGCCATATCTCCTTGTCAACCAGCGGAATTGCTGATAGAATAGAGATGTTAGCACGGGAAAAGCTGCAGATCACGCTGTCCGTGTCGCTGCACGCGCCGGATGACGAAACACGCTCGTCCATTATGCCGGTGAACGACGCATATCCGGTCGAGCGCCTGATGAAGGCGTGCCGTTACTATTTCGACACCACCGGACGGCGCATTTCCTACGAGTACATGATGGCGCGCGACAAGACCGACCGCCCGTGGCAGGCTGACCTGTTGGCGAAGCTGCTCAAGGGCCGTCCGGCGCACGTCAACCTCATTCCGCTGAATGAGGTGGCGGAAAGCCCGCTGAAACCGTCCAGACCGGAAACCGTCCGCAAGTTCCAGCAGGCGCTCGAGAAGCGCGGCGTTACCGCGACCGTGCGGCGCAAGCTGGGTCCGGATATTGATGCGGCCTGCGGTCAGCTCCGTCAGCGGCAGCTGAAGGAGGACGGAAAGGGCACATCTCGTGCATAAACTTAATATCTCAGCATGAAATAGACACAATCGAAGGAGGTTGTGAAATGGAATATTTCGGCTTGACCGATAAGGGACGGGTGCGCCCGACCAATCAGGATATTTTTCAAATCGAAGCGCGGGAGGACAACCGGACCGCGCTCCTCGTCGTGTGCGACGGCATGGGCGGTGCAAATGCGGGCAACGTAGCCAGCCGCTTTGCCGCGCAGAGCTTTATCGAGTCCGCGGGTGACGCTTTAAGCGGCACGCTGGACGAAACGGCACGGCAGAACCTGCTGACGCAGGCGCTCAAGCAGGCGAACGAGACGGTTTTCTCTCTGGCGGGCAGACAGCCGGAGTTCCGCGGTATGGGCACGACGCTGGTTGCCGCGCTCATTCAGGGCGACTGCGCGACTGTTATCAACGTGGGTGACAGCCGCGCGTACCGCTTTGACGGCGAAGCCATGCACCAGATCAGCGAGGACCACTCCTATGTGGAGGAAATGCGCCGCCGCGGCAAGATCACCGAGGCGGATGCGCGCACCCATCCGCAGAAAAACCTCATCACCCGTGCGGTAGGCGTGGAGCCGTATGTCGAAGGCGACCTGTTTGAAGTGCGCCTGACCGAAAAGGACATGCTGCTGCTCTGCTCGGATGGTCTGACCGGCATGGCGGAGGACAGCTGGATCGCGGAGGTGCTGGCAAACGCGCCGACGCTTGAGCTGGCCGGTGACGCGCTGCTGCAGCTGGCGCTTGACGGCGGCGGCCGCGACAACATCACCGTTGCGCTGTTCACCCTCGGCAAAAAGCAGGGAGCGTGACGGATTATGGATAAATATATCGGCAGTATGCTCGGCGGACGCTATCAGATTGAGGAAATCGTCGGCGTCGGCGGCATGGCGGTCGTTTACCGGGCGCGGGATACCGTTCTCGGGCGCGATGTGGCACTCAAGGTACTCAAAAAGGAGTTCGCGGAGGACCCGGATATCCGCAAGCGGTTCTCCATTGAGTCGCGTGCCGTTGCCAAGCTGAGCCACCACAATATTGTTTCCGTGTTCGATGTCGGCAGCGAGGACGGCACGGATTATATCGTTATGGAGCTGATCGAGGGCATCACCCTCAAGCAGTATCTGCAGCGCAAGGGCCATCTGTCGTGGGAGGAGACCATTTTCTTCGCTGAGCAGGTTGCCCGCGCACTCATGCACGCACACTCGCGCGGCATCATCCATCAGGACGTTAAGCCGCAGAACGTTATCATCCTGCGGGACGGTACGGCAAAGCTGACCGATTTCGGCATTGCCTCGTTCGCTGCCGCGCAGGAGACCCGCGTGGTACAGGAGGCCATCGGCTCGGTGCACTATATCTCGCCGGAGCAGGCCAAGGGCAGCAAGATCGACTACCGCACCGACCTGTACTCACTCGGCGTGATGATGTACGAAATGCTGACCGGCAAGCTGCCGTTTGAGGGCGAAACCGCGCTTCAGATCGTCATGCAGCACATCAATGAGGTGCCGATCATCCCGAGTGCGTTTGTGCCGGGCATCCCTAAGGGCATGGACGATATTGTCATGCACGCCATGAGCGCGAACATCAGCCGCCGGTACGAGTCCGCGGAAAAGATGTACGAGGACATGGAGGTGCTCCGCTCGGACCCGAATGCACGCTTCCACTATGTGGCAAGTGAGGACAACTCGGGCGAGACGCAGATCATCGGCGCGGACATTCAGCGCGCAGCGCGCCGCAGTGCGGCAGAGCATGAAGCCGCTTCCGTTGAGGGCGCAGCTGCGCCGCGCACCCGCACGCGCACGCGCACGCAGACCCAGCCCCGCACCCGCACCGGTTTCCGCAAAAAAGAGCAGGATGAGCCGAACGGCTTTTTTGAAAAGCTGGCCGAACGGCCCGGAATGGCAGTCGGCATGGCGGTCGGCGTGATTGCGGTGATCAGTCTGCTGCTAGTCGGCATTCTGATGCTCACCGGCAGCAGCGACAAGTCGGAGAAGATTATCGTGCCCGGCCTCATCGGGCGCAATATCGACGAAGTACTGGCCGACCCGGATATAACCGACAACTTCACGGTAAAGGAAGCGACCGAACGGCAGGAATCCGACCGTCCGGTCGGTGAGATACTCGAGCAGGACCCGAACGCCGACGGCAAGAAAAAGGCAACCAAGGGTACGATCATCACGGTAACGGTGTCCTCGGGCGGCGAAAACGTCAAGGATACCTACAAGGTGATCGACTTTACAGGCAAGACGCTCGATTATGTACAGGCGGCGCTGGCATCGCACGACATCAAGTGCGAGGTTGTTGAGGAATACAGCGACGACGTGGAGGAAGGCAAGGTCATCCGCACCGACCCGGAGGCAGGCACCGAGCTGGAAAAGGGCGCGACGCTGACCGTCTATATCAGTAAGGGCAAGCAGAAGGACGATAACGAAAACGTTGCTGTGCCCGGTCTGCTCGGCATGACAAAGGACCAGGCGGAAAAGGCCCTGACGGAAAAGGGTCTGTCCATCGGCTCGGTGAACGAGGTCGAGAGCACCGCTGAGGCCGGTTCGGTCGTATGGCAGTCGCAGGATGCGGGCGCGGAGGTCGCAAAGGGCACTGTCGTCAACATCCAGATCTCCAAGGGCAAGAGCACATCGAACAATAACTCGCCGGATAATAACAGCGGCGGCAATTCCGGCGGTCAGGACAATGGCGATGGCGGCTACGACGATACGCCGAGCCTCGGCAGTGCGACCATTCCGGTTTCGCTGCCGGACAACACGGATACCGCGCACGTTATCATTTATGTGGACGGCGTGATCCAGTATGACGACACCTGCAGCACGAGCGGCGGCAGCACGTCCATCTCGGTGAGCGGCTCGGTGGGCGACCATGATGTTACGGTCAGCGTGGACGGTTCGACTACCTCGCAGACGTACACATTCAGCTAAGAAATTACGTTCAAAGCGTAAAAACGGAGGAATTAAGTTTGATCGAAGGGATCATTCTGAAGGGCATCGGCGGTTTCTACTATGTGGATACCGCCGAGGGTCTCATTGAATGCAAAGCACGCGGACGGTTCCGCAAGACCGTGGGCAAGCCTATCGTCGGGGACCGGGTAACGCTGGAAATCCAGCCGGAGGACGGCACCGGCTATCTGCAGACGATCGCGCCGCGCAAGAACAGCCTGATCCGGCCGGCTGTGGCGAATCTGGATCTGGTCGTTGCCGTGGCGAGCGCGGCACCACCGGTAACCGACCCGTTCCTGATCGACAAGGTAACGGCGATCGCGGTGCACAAGAACATGGACGCACTGGTCGTCATCAACAAGACGGACGCGAATCCGGGTGACGAGCTGTATGAAACCTACCGCAGGAGCGGCATCGAGGTGCTGCGCGTGAGCGCGCACACCGGCGAGGGCATTGACGCACTGCGCGAACGCATCCGCGGCAGGGTGAGCGCGTTTGCGGGCAACTCGGGTGTCGGCAAGTCGAGCGTGCTCAACCGTCTGGACAGCTCGTTCGGCGCCGAGGTCGGTGCGATTTCGGATAAGATCGGCCGCGGTAAGCACACCACCCGTCATGTGGAGCTGCACCCGATCGAAGGCGGAGGCTACATCGCGGACACGCCCGGCTTCTCCTCGTTTGAGACCGAGCAGATGGATTTGGTGCTGGCCGAGGATCTGCAGTATGCATTTCCGGAGTTCGAGCCGTACATCGGGCAGTGTAAATTTACCGGCTGCGCGCATGTCAAGGAGAAGGGCTGCGCCATCCTTGCGGCGGTGGAAAACGGCGAAATTGCGAAAACCCGTCATGAAAGCTATGTAAAGCTGTACGAAAGTGTAAAGGATCTGAAGGAATGGGAACTTACCAAGGGCGGCACGCGCTGATTTTTGCGGCTGCACCGGAAACCGATTACGGTTACATCCGCGCGTTTCTGCGCGAGCATCCGGACGCGCTCGTTGCGTGCGCGGACGGCGGCCTGCGGCATGCGCGGGCGCTCGGTCTGCATCCGGATTTCATGATCTCCGACCGGGATTCCATGACCGAGGTGGAGGGAGAGGACGTTATCCTCTTGAAGCCCGAAAAGGACGACACGGATTCGCAGAGCTGTCTGCGGGAGGTGTTCCGCCGCGGCTGCCGCGAGGCAACGCTCGTGTGTGCGACCGGCGGGCGCATCGACCATATGCTGGCAAATCTCTCGCTGCTTGAGGAAGCAAAAACGCTCGGCGGCCACCTGACCATTCTCGATCCGTACAACCGCGTCGAGCTGCATCAGGGCGGACGGCAGGAATTCATCATGCCGGAGACGTTTACCTACTTCTCGGTCGTGCCGATGGACGCGGTGCTCGAGGGCGTGACCATCGAGAATGCAAAATATGAATTAACGAACGGCACGGTTACCCGTGTCGGCATGATCTCCACCTCGAACGAGGCAAAACCGAACAGCCGCTTTGCCGTCACGATTGAACAGGGAACGGCTCTGATTATCTTCTCGCGCGACCGTGTTTTGTGAAAATTCCACACCTGACCCGCCAATATCGGCGGGGTTTTTTATTGTGTCGATTTTGCAATTTATTAAGTCAGGACTTGCAAAAATAAGTTCGCAGGCATATAATAAAAACACATGATAACTGATGAGAGATATAAGGGAGTGCTGAGCATGGCATTGAAGCCGATTTCCAAGATTGCAGCAGGTGTGCAGGCGTCCACGACGCTGGCCATTGATTCGCTGTTCAAGCAGATGAAGGCAGAGGGCAAGGACGTTGTCGGCTTTGGTGCCGGTGAGCCGGATTTTCCGACGCCGGAGCACATCAAGCAGGCCGGTATCGAGGCCATTGAGAACAACCAGACCAAGTACACGCCGGCAGCCGGTCTGATGGACCTGCGCAAGGCAGCCTGCTACCGTCTGAAGGAGGACTGCGGTCTGGACTACGAGCCGACGCAGATCGTTGTGGCTTCGGGTGCAAAGCACTCGGTCTATATCGCGCTGATGACGCTGTGCAACCCGGGCGATGAGGTCGTTATCGCGGCTCCGTACTGGGTAAGCTACTCCGAGATGGTAAAGCAGGCAGGTGCAATCCCGGTCATCGTAGCCGCAACCGAGGAGGCGCACTTCAAGATCACCGCAGAGCAGCTGGACGCCGCCATCACCGACAAGACCAAGGTATTCATGCTGAACTCTCCGTCCAACCCGACCGGCATGGTATACACCAAGGCCGAGCTGGAGGCCATTGCCGAGGTCTGCTGCCGCCACAACATCTACGTTATCGCGGATGAGATCTACTGCAACCTCGTATACGATAACAACGAGTTTGTGTCCTTCGCTTCTCTGGGTGAGGACGTGAAGGAGCGCACCATTCTGGTCAACGGCGTATCCAAGAGCTACGCGATGACCGGCTGGCGTATCGGCTACAGCGCGTCCAATCCGCAGCTCGCCAAGGTGATGGCGAACTACCTGAGCCACTCCACCTCTGCACCGTCCACCATTTCCCAGCAGGCGGCTATCACTGCACTGACCGGCCCGCAGGAGGATATGCAGGTGATGAAGCAGGCGTTCGAGCAGCGCCGCGACCATCTGGTAGAGCGCATGAACCAGATCGAGGGCGTTTCCTGCATCAAGCCGGAGGGCGCGTTCTATGTTATGATGAACATGACCGGCTTCCTCGGCAAGACCATGTACGGCAAGGTCATCGAGAGCGCCGAGGACTTCGCGCAGCTGTTCCTTGAGAAGGGTCTGGTTGCGACCGTTCCGTGCACCGCATTTGCCGCGCCGGGCTTCATCCGCTGGAGCTATGCAACCTCGCTCACCGAGATTGATAAGGGTCTCGACCGCCTCGAAGCGTTTATTAAGAACGCGTAAGCATTCGTAATTCTGAGCAGCACTCTGAAAAGGGTGCTGCTTTTTGGTTTCTGCACCGAACCTCTGGGGCACTTGAACCGCGCAGGCGGTGCAGGAAAAAGGGGAGGACGCAAAATCTAACGGCGAAACCGCTGCAAACTTTGTTTATTGCTACAAGATAGCGCAAAACCGGTCGGTTTTGCTTGAAATGACCGGTGCAAAGTGTTAAACTAAAATCGGACTGTTATGGAAGATTAGATACCATCCAAGTCCGTTATTTCGTTATAATTTGGATAAAATACACACCGGAAAGGACGAATAACATGAACAACGTGTACGAAAGCCCGCTTTCCTCGCGCTACGCTTCCAAGGAGATGCTCTACACCTTCTCCTCGGATATGAAGTTCTCCACCTGGCGTCGGCTGTGGCTGTCGCTGGCTAAGGCGGAGCTGGCGCTCGGTCTGCCGATCACGCAGGAGCAGGTGGACGAGATGGCCGCGCACCTGACCGACATCGACTACGATGTGGCTCGTCAGCGCGAGAAGGAGGTACGCCATGACGTTATGGCGCACGTTTATACCTTCGGCAAGGCGGCTCCCAAGGCGGCCGGCATTATCCACCTCGGCGCTACCAGCGCGTATGTCGGCGACAATACCGACATCATCCAGATCCGCGAGGGTCTGCTGCTGGTTCGCAAAAAGCTGGCGACCGTACTGGACAAGCTGGCGCAGTTCGCGGATGCGCACAAGTCCCAGCCGACCCTCGGCTTCACTCACTTCCAGCCCGCACAGCTGACCACCGTCGGCAAGCGCGCTACCCTGTGGATGAACGAGCTGCTGATGGATTTGAACGAGGTAGAATACCGCATCGAAAACCTGCGCATGCTCGGCAGCAAGGGCACGACCGGCACGCAGGCGTCCTTCATGGAGCTGTTTGACGGCGACGAGAGCAAGGTTAAGGAGCTTGAGAAGCGCATTGCCGACGATTTCGGCTTTGCAGGCGTGGTTCCGGTCTCCGGCCAGACCTACTCCCGCAAGATCGACGCGCAGACGCTCGCAACGCTCGCCGGTATCGCAGAATCCGCTTCCAAGTTCGCAACCGACCTGCGTCTGCTGCAGCACCTGAAGGAAGTAGAGGAGCCGTTCGAGAAGAACCAGATCGGCTCGTCCGCCATGCCGTACAAGCGCAACCCGATGCGTTCCGAGCGTATCTGTGCACTGGCGCGCTACGTCATCTGCGACAGCCTGAACCCGGCGTTCACCTCGGCTACCCAGTGGTTCGAGCGCACGCTCGACGACTCTGCGAACAAGCGCATTTCCGTGCCGGAGGCATTCCTTGCCGTTGACGCAATCCTCAACATCATGATCAACGTCGTTTCCGGTCTGGTCGTTTACCCGAAGGTCATCGAGGCGCACGTTATGAACGAGCTGCCGTTCATGGCGACCGAGAACATCATGATGGACGCCGTAAAGCGCGGCGGCAACCGTCAGGACCTGCACGAGCGCATCCGCGAGCACTCCATGGCTGCTGGCAAGCGCATCAAGGAGGAGGGCCTGGAGAACGATATGGTTGACCGCATTGCCGGCGACCCGATGTTCGGCATGACCCGTGAGCAGATCCTCGAGCACCTCGACCCGTCCGCTTACATCGGTCGCTGCCCGTCTCAGGTAGACGAGTTCCTGAGCGAGTGTGTTCGTCCTGCCATTGCACCTTATCTGACTGGCGAAGATGTAAAGGTTGAGATCAACCTGTAAACCGGAAAGTTTATCCCTGAAATTGACAGATATCCCGCTCACGCGGGATATTCTGCCGCTTATGCGTCAATGGCGCATAAATGTTGCACAATTCATGCAGAATGATTGACTTTTTGGCTATTATGCTGTATACTAAATCAGTTGTGTAACAAAAAAATTAAAGGAGGCACTTGCAAGTGAAAAAGAGTGTAACTTCCTTTATCGCGGTCATGCTGATCATCATTTTCCTCGGCGTGACGGCGGTAACAGGAGTGTACATTCCGGGCGGCTGGACCATGCCGTTCCGGAACACGGCAACGTCCGACACGTCTGCGACGGATACGAGCGATACCTCGTCTACCGACAGCAGCGCAGACAAGGCGGACAACACGGCAGACAGCACGGATGCGTCTGCTGACACCTCTGCTGACTCGGCTTCGACCGATTCCGCAGACACGACAGACTCCGGTCTGAAGGCCATCATCCCGAGCGTACTCGATACCGACAACGGTATCCGTCTGGGTCTGGATCTGGTCGGCGGCTCCCGTATCGTATACGAGGCCGAAATCCCGGACGGCTACGACACCAACAACCTGTCCGACGACATGAACTCGGTACAGAAGGTCATTCGTCAGCGTCTGACCGACAAGGGCTTTACCGAGGCTACCGTATCCCTCAGCGGCGAGAACCGCGTAACGGTTGAGATCCCGCAGATCACCAACCCGGAGGAAGCGGTTCAGACCCTGGGCACCACCGCTCAGCTGACCTTCCTCGATGCCGACGGCAAGGAGTGGCTGTCCGGCTCGGACATCAAGAAGGCGTCCTACGGCTACGGCAACCCGACGAACGGCATGTCCGATCAGCACTACGTTGAAGTGCAGTTCACTTCCGAGGGCAAGGAGAAGTTCGCTGAGGCGACCGGCTCCGTTGCTGCCCGCACGGACGGCACCAACATTCTGTACATCATGATGGATAAACAGATCATCTCGTATCCGTCTGTTTCCGAGAAGATCGACAACGACAGCTGTGTTATCACCGGCAACTTCACTCGCGACAGCGCGACCGAGCTGGCAAACCTCATCAACGCAGGTCAGATCCCGTTCTCGCTCAAGCAGGTAGAGCTTCGCTCTGTCGGCCCGCAGCTCGGCGCTGACGCGATGAGCTCCAGCCTGAAGGCAGGCCTGATCGGTCTGGTACTTGTTATGCTGTTCATGATCATCATGTACCGCATTCCGGGCGTTGTTTCCTGCTTCGCTCTGTGCTTCTACATGGTTATCGAGGCGCTGCTGTTCAGCCTGATCCGCGTAAACCTGTCCCTGCCGGGCATTGCAGGTATTATCCTGTCCATCGGTATGGCGGTTGACGCAAACGTCATTATCTTTGAGCGCATCAAGGAGGAAATGGCTGCCGGCAAGACCGTCAAGAGCGCCATTGACTCCGGCTTCAAGCGTGCGTTCACCGCAATTCTGGACTCCAACATCACCACCCTGATCGCGTGCGGCGTGCTGTTCTTCCTTGGCACCGGCACGATCGTCGGCTTCGCTACCACGCTGGGCATCGGTGTTATCGTGTCCATGTTCACTGCGCTGACCATCACGCACTTCCTGCTCAGACGCATGGTGGATTTCCACATCCGCAATCCGAAGGCTTACGGCCTGCGCGAGCGCAAGGAAGAGAAGAAGCATTTCCCGATCCTCAAGAACTTCAAGATCTTTGGCGGTATCTCTGTCGTACTGATCGTAACCGGCCTTGTTGCGCTGATCCTGCTGCCGTTCGGCAAGAACCTGTTTAACCTGAGCATCGACTTTGCCGGCGGTACCGAGATGGAGTTCAACATGCATACCGCAGTTACGCAGGATATCCAGACCGAGGTCAGCGATCTGTTCAAGGACGCAACCGGTGTGGACGCATCCTCTGTAACCTCCTCCGGTGACGGCAACGAGGACGTGCTGATCCGCTCCACCTCGATCGATTCCGAGCAGCGTGCTGCCGTGATCGACAAGATGCTGAAGAAGTACAGCCTTGCCGATACCGATATCCTCAACAACAACGACGTATCCGCTTCTGTCGGCAGCGACCTGCAGCGTTCGGCATTCATCTGCTCGATCCTTGCAATCCTGCTGATGCTGGTGTACATCACCTTCCGCTTCGAGCTGACCAGTGGTCTGGCTGCGATCTGCTGCCTGGTTCACGACCTGCTCGTTATGCTGAGCGTTTACGTTCTGCTGCAGATTCCGCTCGACAGCAACTTCATTGCTGCTGCACTGACCATCCTCGGCTACTCCATCAACGCGTCCATCATCGTATTCGACCGCGTTCGTGAGAACCTGCGCACCGCGCGCAAGGAGCCGTTTGAGGTCATCGGCGAGAAGAGCATCTGGCAGACCATGGGCCGTACCATCAACACCACGCTTACCACGCTGTTCACCATCGGCATGGTATACATCCTCGGTGTTCCGTCGCTCAAGCAGTTCACCCTGCCGCTGATCGTCGGTATCCTGGCCGGCGGCTGGTCGTCCGTTATGCTGTCTACCGGTCTGTGGGGCTTCTTCCGTAAGAAGTTCCGCCGCCGTCGCAAGATCTAACGACTATCGAAAAGGCACCCGTTCGGGTGCCTTTTTTGCGTTTGTTTATCGGCGCAGGGGGAGCGGGGAACACGAACCCGCGTGGGCGGGTTCGCCCTATCTGGGCGGCTTCTTTTCTGCACCGGCTGAGCGGGGGATGCGAACTGCGTGAGCGTGTTCGCCCCTGACGGGCGGGGAGTTTTTCGCTGAACCTCAGCGGGGAGTGCGCTGACGCCGCGCGGGCGCACAAGAGGGTAGACACCTGCGGTTTCCACCCTCTTGTGAATCACCCCTTTCCCTTGGATAGTCTGGCGCAGATTGCCGACATGTGACCGCTTCGAAAATAGGGAACGGCAGAGGATTTTTTCTATCGTGTTTTTCGTAACCTATACGCAGGGACAGATACCGTTCTGCTACACAGGTCGGCTACTTCCAGCAGGCGCGACATAACAGTGTCGCGCAATTCGTGAGCGCGTTATGATAGACAGCACCTACGAAGATAAATTGTACCAAACGCCTACATTCGCAGGTGCTGTCCGTAAACTCCAGACTAACAAGTTGCGCAACACTGTTATGTCGCGCCTGCGCAGAGTAGCCCGTATGTGTAGCAGAACGGTATCCGGCACTGCGTATAGGTTTCGGCAGGGGAGCACACTGTGCTCCCCTACGGAAGAAAAAATCCTCTGCCGTTCCTCTTTTCGGAGCGGTCGCCGCTCTCTGGTCTGCGTCAGGCTATCTAACAAGGGAAAGGTAGGAGTTCAAAGAGGAAGGGAAACCGTAGGTGTCCCTTCCTTTTTGCCCCCGCGGCGGGCGCCACGACGCTCCCGCCGTTCGCAGACGGCGAATCCTCCCGCTGAGGTTCAGCAAAAAACTCCCCGCCCGTTAGGGGCGAACACGCTAACGCAGTTCGAGTACCCTGCTCAGCCGGTGCAGAGAAAGGAGCCGCCCGGATAGGGCGAACACGCTAACGCAGTTCGAGTACCCCGCTCAGCCGGTGCAGAGAAAGAAGCCGCCCGTTAGGGGTGAACCCGCCTGCGGCAGTTCGTGTGCCCGGTCACCCGGTACAGAGAAAGAAGCCGCCCGGAAGGCAGTGCAGGAAAAGGTGCCGCTTTATCACAATAAAAAATTGACTTAACAGCACCCCGCGTAGTATAATAACAGCAGACAGATAACAAACCACGCGCGTGAAGCGGTGTTCACAAGGGGGAAGTACGATGAAGTGCCCATTTTGCAGCTTTGAAGACAGCAAGGTCGTGGACTCCCGTCCGACGGACGAGGGTACCAGCATCCGCCGCCGGCGTGAATGTCTCCACTGCGGAAAACGCTTTACCACCTACGAGACGGTGGAGCGCATGCCGCTTATGCTGATCAAGCGCGATGGCACCCGGCAGGCGTACGACCGCCAGAAGCTGCTCAACGGTCTGGTGAAGGCGTGCGAGAAACGCCCGGTTTCGCTGATGCAGTTGGAACAGATCGTCGATTACGTCGAGCAGAAGCTGTTCAGCTCGCTCGAAAGCGAGGTTTCCAGCAAGGTCATCGGTGAGCTTGTCATGGAGCAGCTGCGTAAGGTTGATGAGGTCGCGTATGTGCGGTTTGCCTCGGTCTACCGCCAGTTTAAGGACATCAACACCTTTATGGAAGAGCTGAACACGCTCCTCAAAGATAAATAATTCGGCGGGTATGGCGCAAGGCTGTACCCGTTTTTTCATATCGAAAGGAAGATGGATTTATGGACGAACGGCTGCAGAAACAGCTGAATTTCATTCTCGAGATCGACAAGGAGAAGAACATTTTCCGGCAGACGCATCTCTCCGGCCACGGCCGCCGCGAGAACGACGCCGAGCACGCATGGCACATGGCCATCATGGCGTATCTGCTGCAGGAATATTCCAACGAGCCGGTGGATGTGGCGCGGGTCATGCTCATGTGCCTGCTGCACGATGTGGTGGAGATTGACGCAGGCGACACCTACGCCTACGACGCCGACGGTCTGAAGACGCAGAAGGCGCGCGAGGACGCGGCAAAGCAGCGCATTTATTCGCTCCTGCCGGACGACCAGAAACGCGGGCTGATGGCTGTTTTTGACGAATTTGAGGCCGACGAGACCGCCGAGGCGCACTTTGCCCACGCGATGGACAATCTGCAGCCGCTTCTGCTCAACAACAGCAACGGCGGCAGCGACTGGGCTGACCACGATGTGACCGCAAAGCAGGTCTACGGCCGCCAGAGCCGCACGGAGAAAGGATCGGCGTATCTGTATGAGCTGACGGACAAAATCCTGCAGGCGAACATCGAAAAGGGTGCGCTCAAAGAAAAATAAAAAATTTCGACCGAGTTGACCATTCGTGGTCAATTTTCCCCTCTGAACGGCGTATGGGTGCAGGCACTTATGCGAAGCAAGGAGGTGAAAACGTGTCAGCTGAGATCATCATTGCGGGACTGAGCCTGCTGGGGACGCTGGCGGGCACGGCCGGCGGCATTATCGTCTCCGGCAAGCTGGTCAATTACCGCATCGAGCAGCTTGAAAAGAAGGTCGAAAAGCACAATAACCTCATCACCCGAACCTTCAGGCTGGAGCAGCAGGTCGCGCTGCTGGACGAGCGTGTCCGCGTGGCTAACCACCGCATCAGTGATTTGGAAAAGGAGGAAGTCGAGTGAACTGGAAGGTGCGGTTTAGGAATCCGGTGTTCTGGGTGCAGATCGTCGTGAGCGCGTTCGCCGCGGTGCTGGCGTATGCCGGTCTGACCGCCGCTGACCTCACCACCTGGGAGAGCGTCGGCGCGCTGCTCTGCAATGCGGTGCGCAATCCGTATTGCCTGTTCCTTGTGCTGTCGAGCGTGTGGAACGCCGTCAATGACCCGACAACTAAGGGTGTCGCGGACAGCGAACGGGCAAGGCAGTATACCATTCCGCAGAAGTAAACAGAAAAAATCCCTCTCATAGAGCAATGTCAGCTTAACTTACTGACATTGCTCGTTTGAGAGGGTTTTTTCTTACAGAATCTCTTTCAGCGCGGCGATAAGCTTATCCATCTGCTCATCCGTGCCGACGGTGATACGCAGGTAATTATCAATGCGCGGCAGCTTGAAATAGCGGATAAAGATACCCTTTTCGCGCAGGGCGGCGAAGATATCCGGCGCTTTCTTGTTCGGATGGGTGACAAACAGGAAGTTTGTCAGCGACGGCAGTACGGTAAAGCCGAGCGCTCGCAGCGCCTCCGCCGAGCGGTCGCGGGTGGTGCTGACCTTACGGCAGGTCTGCTGGAAGTAATCCTCGTCGCGGATGGATGCCTCACCAACGGCAAGTGCGATGGCGTCCATCGTGTACGAGTTGTACGAGTTTTTAACCGCCTCGAGCGTGGAAATCAGCGTCTCCGAGCCGAGCGCGTAGCCGATGCGCATGCCCGCGAGCGAGCGCGACTTGCTGGTTGTCTGCACGATGAGCAGGTTTTCGTACTTGCCGAGCAGCGGAACCGCGCTCTGCGCGCCGAAGTCCACATACGCCTCGTCGATGATGACAACGCAGTCCTGATTGTGCTGCAACAGGTCCTCGAGAAACTCGAGCGTTACGCCGCGGCCGGTCGGCGCATTCGGGTTCGGCAGCACGATACCGCCGTTCGGCTTGTCGTAATCACGCACATTGACGCAGAAATCCTCGTCAAGCGGCATGTTTTCGTACGGAATGCGGAACAGATCGCACCACACCGGATAGAACGAGTAGGTGATATCCGGATAGAGAATAGGCTTGTCCGAGCAGAAGAACGACTGGAACGCCAGCGCAAGCACATCATCCGAGCCGTTGCCGAGGAATACCTGCGACGGCTGCAGGTCAAACCGCTCTGCGATAGCGGTTTTGAGTGCTTTCGCGTTCGCATCCGGGTAAATCGCGAGTTTTGCGGTGTCAAACGTGCGCAGAACCTCGGTCACGCCCGGAGCAGGCGGGTACGGGTTCTCGTTGGCGTTCAGCTTGATGATATTGTCGGTTTTCGGCTGCTCGCCCGGCACATACGGGTCGATCTTGCGCAGCTTATCGAGAAAAGGCTTGTCCATGGGAAGACCTCCTGTGTTCGTTTTCTTTGATGGGGATAGTTTATCATAATAAAGCGATAAAGTCAAGAGGATTTGTGAATCAGGGGAGAGTGTGGTATAATCCTTATAATAGAGTGGAGAGTGGAGATTGAAGAGTGGAGAGAACGTGAGATACGGCGGGTTCCGTGTTCTCGGTGAGTAAATCTTCACTCTTCACTCCTCACTCTCCACTCTGATAGGCATTAAACGACTAATGAAGGGTTAAATTATGTACCAACCTTTAGCAGACAAAATCCGTCCGAAGACATTGGACGATGTGGTCGGGCAGCGGCATTTACTGGGCGAAAACGGCCTTTTGCGCCGCGTCATTGAAAGCGGCAGCATCCCGAACCTGATATTTTACGGGCCGTCCGGCGTGGGCAAGACCACGGTCGCGTCCATCATCGCGCAGCAGACCGACCGCAAGTTATACCACCTGAACGCCACCACGGCGGGCATTGCCGACATCAAGGCGATCATTGACGAGCTGGACACCTTCCTTGCGCCGAACGGTGCGCTTGTGTACCTCGATGAGATCCAGTATTTCAACAAAAAGCAGCAGCAGAGCCTGCTTGAATTCATCGAAACCGGCAAGATCACGCTCATCGCATCCACAACGGAAAACCCGTATTTTTACATCTACAACGCGATTTTAAGCCGCTGCACGGTATTCGAGTTCAAGCCGGTCGAGGCTGCCGATATGCGCCGTGCGGTGGAACGTGCGTTGAAACTTGCGATGGGCGAGGACGCAAAGCCGGTCGAGGACGGCGTGGCGGATTACATCGCGCAGGCAGTCGGCGGCGACGTGCGAAAGGCGCTCGGCGCGGTCGAGCTGCTCGTCTCCGGTGCGGGGGCGGACGGCATTACGCTCGCGGACGCGCAGCAGGCGGCGCAGCGCTCCAACATGCGCTATGACCGCGATGGTGACAGCCATTACGACATCCTCTCGGCGCTGCAGAAGTCCGTGCGCGGCTCCGACCCGGACGCGGCGCTGCATTATCTCGCGCGGCTGCTCGAGGCAGGCGATATGATCTCCGCGGCGCGGCGCATGCTTGTCATTGCGAGTGAGGATATCGGTTTGGCGTACCCGCAGTGCGCCGCCATTGTCAAGGCGTGCGTGGACAGCGCGTTCCAGCTGGGATTGCCCGAGGCGCGGATTCCGCTCGCGGAAGCGATCATTTTGATGGCGACCGCGCCCAAATCCAACAGCGCCATCAATGGTATTGATGCCGCCATTGCCGACATTCGGGCGGGCAGGGCAGGCGATATTCCGGCGCACCTTAAGGATGCGCATTACGGCGGCGCAAAGAAATTAGGCCGCGGACTGACGTATCAGTATCCGCATATGTACCCCAACCATTGGGTGCAGCAGGAGTATCTGCCTGAGGAACTGCGCGGCGCACAATACTACGAATACGGCCCGAATAAGACCGAACAGGCTGCGAAAGCGTACTGGGATAGAGTGAAAAATCAGAAATAATGGAAAATGGAGAATGAACGTGACGGTTTCATTCTCCATTTTTTGCTGTTTACTCGAAAACGGTTTTAACCGGCTTTTTATCGCATCCAACCGGCGTATAGGTCCACGCATCAATATGTCCGCCCGTGATGAAATACCGTGGCGGTGTCGGTGCGTCATACGGCGAGAGAACGTCGATGATGGTCAGCTTTACCTTCATACGCTGCGGCAGGATGGACTTGATGTACACGGATACCGCCATGCCGGGATGAAGATCCGCACGCGGCTCCGCAAGGCCGGACAGGTTGGGCGTAAGCTCGATGAACACGCCGTACGGCTCGATGGAGCGGACAACGCCGCGCACGGTCTCACCGACGGAGAACAGCGCCGCGTTCTGCGCCCAGGTGCCGAGCAGCTCGCGGTGGGTGAGCGAAATTCGCCGGTTTTCCGGCTCCACGGTGCGGACAGCGGCTAAAATGGACTGCCCGACGGTCAATCGGTCGCTCGGGTGGCAGATGCGCGACACGGACAGATTTTCGATGCCGATGAGCGACGGCACGCCGCAGCCGACATCCACGAACGCGCCGAACGGCTCCAGATGCGTTACGCGCGCCGGAATCACGTCACCCGGACGGAGGGAATCAAGCATCCGGTCCTGCGCCTTCTGCTGGACGATGGTGCGCGACAGCCACGCTGTGGGCGGGTCCGTGCTCTCGTCGATATCGGTGACGATGAAGCAGGTGGGTTTGCCTACACGCGATAGAATGGCAATCTCGCGCGTGTCGCCTTGCTCGATGCCGAGCGCACAGGACACGCGCGGCAGGATGCCCTGTGCGATGCCGAGGTCGAACAGCAGGTCGTGCGCGGCGGTGCACCGCTGTGCGACAGCTTCCAGAATGCGTCCCTCGTCCTGCGCCTGCCGCAGTGCGCCGAGCGTTGAAAATGCCTGCCGAACCGCAGGCTGTACCATGTAGCTGCCCTCAGGCAGATAGGATTCGCTTGTTTTCATATGCAGCCGAGCCTCCTTTGGGGTCTGCCTTACTATATGTGCAGGCAGGGCAGAGTAGCACCAAATTTCGCAAAAGCGCATAGTCTGTAAGCAGAAATTATGGATAAGGGGCTGATTGGATGGCAGATTCGGCAAATATTTCGCTGTCGGCGCTGCGGGACGGACAGCAGGCGCGGGTCGCGGTGCTGCATCTCAGCGGCGGAATGCGGCGGCGCGTGCAGGATTTAGGGTTAGTGCCGGGCACGCGCGTAACCTGTGTGCGGCGTGCGCTCTCGGGCGACCCGATCGCGTACCGGATACGCGGCGCGGTGGTTGCCCTGCGTAAATGTGATGCCGCGCAAATCGAGGTGCAGCCATGAGGCGCACCGTGGCGTTGGCGGGCAACCCGAACGTCGGCAAATCGACCGTGTTCAACGCCCTGACCGGCAGCCGTCAGCACACCGGCAACTGGAGTGGGAAAACAGTCGCGTGCGCCGAGGGCAGGCTGCGCGGCGGCGGACTGACGCTGACCGACCTGCCGGGTACTTACTCGCTGCGGGCGCACTCAGAGGAGGAGCGTGCCGCGCGGGAATTTCTGGTTTCGGGTCAGGCGTGCGCGGTGGTGCTCGTGGCGGACGCGGGCTGTCTGGAGCGCAGCCTCATCCTCGCTTTGCAGGTACTGGAGGTACAGAAAAACGTCATTCTGTGCCTGAATCTCATGGATGAAGCCGCGAAAAAGGGCATTGAGATTGATGTTGCCGCGCTCGAGCGGGAGCTTGGCATACCGGTGATACCGTGCGCCGCACGGCAGGGAAAGGGTCTGCACGAGCTCGAAGCCGCGATACGCCGAGCGGCGGCAGGCGAAAATGAAACGCACCCGACCGCCATCCGCTATCCGGCGATGGACGAGAATTTGACGGAGGAGCAGAGGGACGATATTGCAACCGCAGCGGCGGCACTCCGCGCGGAGGAGATCGCGCTGACGTGCGTCAAGCAGCCGGAATGCGCCTGCGCGCGGGACGATAAAGCGGACGATGTGATCCTCAGCCGGAGGTTCGGCGTGCCGCTCATGCTTTTGCTGCTCGCAGGCGTGTTTTACCTCACCTTATTCGGCGCAAACGTGCCGAGCGAGTGGCTGAGCACGCATCTTCTGGCACTCGGCACGCCGTTTGCAGGCGCGCTTGCGAAGCTGGGACTGCCGCCGTTTTTCGTCTCGATGCTGACCGACGGGCTGTGGCGCGTGCTGGCAACCGTGGTCTCGGTCATGCTGCCGCCGATGGCGATCTTCTTCCCGCTGTTCACGCTGCTCGAGGACGCGGGCTACCTGCCGCGCGTGGCGTTTCAGCTTGACCACGCCTTCCAGTGCGCGAGAGCGAGCGGCAAGCAGAGCCTGACCATGTGCATGGGCTTCGGGTGCAACGCCTGCGGCGTGACAGGCTGCCGCATCATCGACTCGCCGCGGGAGAGGCTGATCGCCATCCTCACCAACAGCTTTGCGCCGTGCAACGGACGGTTTCCGCTGCTCATTTTTCTGTGCTCGGTGTTCTTCGCGGGCAGCGCGGCAGGCGGCGCGCTGCTGCTGACCGGCGTCATCGCGGCAAGTGTTGGCTTGACGCTGCTCGTGTCGCGCATTCTCTCGGCAACGGTTTTGCGCGGAGAGGCGGTGTCGTTTGCGCTCGAGCTGCCGCCGTACCGCATGCCGCAGATCGGGCGTGTTATCGTGCGCAGCGTGCGCGACCGGACGCTGTTCGTCCTTGCGAGAGCCGCCGCCGTGGCGGCTCCGGCGGGCGTGCTCATCTGGCTGCTCGCCAATGTGCAGATAGGGAATGCAGCTATCCTGTCGCACATCACGGCATTTTTAGACCCGGCAGCGCGGGTGTTCGGAATAGACGGCGTGATTCTGCTTGCGTTCATCCTCGGCTTTCCGGCGAACGAGCTGGTCATGCCGCTCATCGTGATGGGCTACCTCTCGTCCGGCACGATTGCCTCCGGCGTGGACTTTGCCTCCTTCCGCGCGCTGCTGCTGGCAAACGGCTGGACGGTGCAGACCGCGCTCTGCACGCTGGTGCTCACCGTGGCGCACGCACCGTGCTCGACAACCTGCCTTACCATCCTGCAGGAGACGCGCAGCGCAAAGTGGACACTGGCGGCGGTGCTGATTCCTGCGGGAGTCGGGCTTGCACTTTGCATATTGATACACTGCATGCTTGCTTCGGCAGGCTGAAAAGCAGGAAAAAAGTGCGTTTTTTTTTTTTTTTTAGGGTAAAACGTGTGAAATGTTAAAAAATCTGCATTTTCAAAACAAAATAGCTTGCATAAACCTGTAAAGAATGTTATCATACTAATGGATTATTTTAGCGTTATCCCTGCCGGTTTTCTGCCCTGCAGACCTCGGCTTTTATGCATGCAGATGCATGCAGGAACACGATTTGTTTTATGCGGCCTGTGATCAATCAATCACGGTATCTATTGCTTGACCGGCAGGAGGTTTTAGCACGAATGAAAGAGAAAAGCACGATTCTGATCGTAGATGATTCCGAGCTGAATCGCACGATCTTAGCCGATATTCTTGGTGATGAATACAATTTTATCGAGGCGGAAAACGGCGCACGCGCGATCGAGCTGCTGCGGACGCACACCGATATCGACCTTATTCTGCTGGATATGGTCATGCCGGAGATGAACGGCTTTGACGTGCTGACCGCGATGAACAACAACCGCCAGATCGAGGATATCCCGGTGGTGATGATCTCGGCGGAGAACGGCATTGAGCACATCGAGCGCGCGTATGACCTCGGCGTTACCGACTATATCAGCCGCCCGTTCGACCGCATGGTCGTGCACCGCCGCGTGGTCAACGCGCTGATACTGGCCGCCAAGCAGAAGCGGCTGATGCGGCTTGCCGCCGAGCAGATTTACGAAAAAGAAAAGATCAGCGACCTGATGATCAATATCTTCAGCCATATTGTCGAGTTCCGCAACGGCGAGAGCGGCCCGCATGTGCTGCACATCCGCACCATCACCGAGGTGCTGCTGAGCCGTCTGGTGCAGAAGACCGACCGCTATTCGCTGACGCAGGAGGACATTCAGCTGATCTCGAGTGCGTCCGCGCTGCACGATATCGGCAAGGTCAGTATTCCGGATGAGATCATCAACAAGCCCGGCAAGCTGACAAAGGAAGAGTTTGAGATCATGAAGTCGCACACGACGGTCGGCGCGGATATCCTGCACGACCTGCCGTTCTCCAATGAGGAGCCGCTGCTCAAGACCGCGTATGAGATCGCGCGCTGGCACCATGAGCGCTACGACGGCCGCGGCTATCCGGACGGCCTGACCGGCGAGGAGATCCCGATTGCGGCGCAGGTCGTTTCGGTTGCCGATGTGTACGACGCGCTGACAAGCGTGCGCTGCTACAAGTCCGCGTATGACCACGAGACCGCCCTGCGGATGATCGTAAACGGCGAGTGCGGCACGTTCAATCCGCTGCTGCTCGAGTGCCTGCTCGATGCGTCGCTGCAGATCAGGGAGCGTCTGCTCGAGGCGAACGAGGGATATACGCACAGCACGGCGCGCACGCAGCAGCTTTCGACCGAAATGCTGCTCAAGCAGGCGACGCCGCAGGTCGGGCGCTCGATTCAGGCGCTCGAGACCGAGCGTATCAAGACCGACTTCTTTGCCAAGCAGTCCTACGGCATTCAGTTCGACTATGATGCGGCAACGCGCACCATCTCTGTGACGGACCACACGGATACGCTGCCGTTTGGCAGCCGTCTGTATGATGCGACGGATACGGAAAAATTCACGATCTTCAGCAAGGATGACCTTCACCGCCTGGAAAACGCGCTGTATGTTACCACGCGGGATGCTCCGGATGTCAGCATGCCGATCACCCTGCGGTTTCCGGAGAACGGCTGGGAACACGAGTACATGCTCGCGGCCCGTGCGCTCTGGTCGAGTGACGCCAAGCCGCGGTATCTCGGCGCTGTCGGTCAGTTCCGCGAGCTGCAGACCGATATCATGCTGCCGGAAATGGCGCTGCCGGATTCCGGCGCTGTCACCGGCAGGCAGCTTGCGGCTTCAATGGAGGGCATGAGCCGTATTTTTGATGTGGTGCGGCTGGTTGATCCGAAAAGGGGCGAAATCCTGCAGCTGAATGCGGACGGCACGTTCTCGGACCGCGTCCTGCCGTGCTCTCCGGTGTGGAATCACGGAAAGCGATGCAGCAGATGTATTTCCCGCCGCTGCATGGAGGAAAAGACGCGCATGAGCAAGCTGGAGCTTACCGACGAGTGCGCGTATCAGCTGATTTCGCGCTATCTGCTCGTGGACGGACGCGAGTGCGTGCTCGAGCTGGGCAGCAGGCTTAGCGACAGCGTTTGGGTGACGAGCGGCGGGCGGCGGTTCCGGCTGGATGCCGCGCACGGAGAGGATTTTTATCTGGACCCGGTGACGGGCGCGTACGGGCGCCGCTACCTCGAGGACCAGCAGCCCGAGCTGGAAAAGGCGGAGGCACTGGCGGTGATCGACATTGACAACTTTAAGGAGATCAACGACGAATACGGCCACCTTGCGGGTGACGCGGTGCTGCGGCACGTTGCGAATGTCATTCTCGCGCGCGTCAACACAGCGGACACACTCGTCCGCTACGGCGGCGATGAATTTGTGCTGCTGCTGTCGCATATCCCGGCGGAGAAATTCCGTTCGACACTCGAGCGCATTCGGGGAGCCGTGTACACAACCGAAATACCGCAGTACGAGAATATCCACCCGACCGTCAGCATCGGCGGTGTGTATCAGGCGCATCCGCTGATCGAGGCCATCCGCCGGGCGGACAAGCTGATGTACTGGGCAAAGCAAAAGCGCAACGACGTACAGACCTGAGGAGGAGTACATACATGAATCTGGAAGAGTTTTATGCACAGATCGGCGGCGATTATGCGGACACGCTGCAGCGCCTGTGCAATGAGAACATGGTGAAAAAGTTCGTGAAGAAGTATCAGGACGACCCGACCTGCGCCAACCTGCACAACGCGGCCCTGCAGCAGGACTGGGAAGTTGCCTTCCGCGGTGCGCATACCCTCAAGGGCGTAGCGCAGAACCTCGGCTTTGAGCGGCTGTATCAGGTCAGCGCTGTGCTGACCGAGGCCATGAGAGGCAATAAGCCGCTCGAGGACAGAAGCCTGCTCGACGCTGTGGAGCAGCAGGATGCCGCAATCCGCAGAGCAATTTCGGAGCTGGAGTAAAAGCAAAGGACGAACCGTTTGGTTCGTCCTTTTCAGTCTGTCAAAAAAGCAGCATTTCGACTCTTGTGCTTCGTGCGGCAGCACGCATAAAATAGAATTTGCGGAGCAAATTCATAAATTCCGAGAGCATGGCCCAGGCCACCCTCTCTTGCCGCTATGCGGCAATTCACCTTGTGTATCTCGGAATTTATACAAGGGAAGAAAAAATGTGCCTGCAAGGCGCGGTTTTTCTTCGGAATTCGATTGAAAGCGTGGTTTCAATCGAGAGGCTGCTCGGAAAACGTTAGTTTTTCGACAGCCTCCAAAGGACGAACCGTTGGTTCGTCCTTTTTTCTTGACTTTACCGGATAAAGTGGGTATCCTTAACATAAGAGTAAAGGAGGAAAACCCCATGCAGGTATTGGAAAACGAACGCTTTCGCGTGGAAATTAACGAATTCGGTGCCGAACTGACCCGCTTTACGAGCAAAAAGGACGGCACGGAGTACGTCTGGAAGGGCGATCCGGCGGCATGGAAACGCCATGCGCCCATTCTGTTCCCGATCGTGGGACGGCTCAAGGATAAGACCTATACGGTGGACGGTAAGCCGTATGAGATCACGCAGCACGGCTTCGGGCGCGATCTGGAGTGGCAGGCACAGAAAATCAGCGGCACCTGTGCGGAATTCACGCTCACGCCGAGCGAGTACACGAAAAAGATGTATCCGTGGGATTTTATCTGCACCGTGCGCTATACTTTGGACGGAAATGCGCTGAAAAAGGAGCATATCGTCAAGAATACGAGCGATTCCGTGATGTATTACGAGGTTGGCGGTCATGACGCCTACACGCTCTGCTGGGAGGACGGCGAGAAGATAACCGACTACTATGTGGAGTTTGAGGGCACGGACGCGCTGAGCCGCATTGCAACCGACGAGAACGTCATGCTGACCGCCGACCGCGTTTCCGTTCCGCTGACCGACGGCAGGCTGCCGATTTCCCGTGAGCTGTTCGCAAACGATGCGGTTATGACCGAGGGTCTGCCGTTTCGCACGGCGACCATTGCCAGCAGCAAAAATCACCGCCGTGTGACGATGGACTTCACCGACTTCGACTATTTCGCGGTGTGGAGCCCGTATAAGGATTTCGAGGTGCCGTTCGTCTGCCTCGAGCCGTGGAGCACCCTGCCGGACGGCAATCACCTTGACCATGCCATTGAGCACAAGCAGGGCATCCGCAAGCTGCATCCGAACGAAAGCGAAACCCTGACGTTCACCACCATCATCGACGAGTAATGCACAGCCTGTGCATAAAAAAGAGGACTGCGTTTGGCAGTCCTCTTTGCTTTACTCTGCGCTCGAAAGCATGAGCTTGATTCTGTTCTCCTGGTTAATTTTCGATGCGCCAGGGTCGTAATCCACCGCGACGATATTCGCCTGCGGGTACACCTCGCGGATCTTTCGTATCATGCCCTTGCCCGCGATGTGGTTCGGCAGGCAGCCGAACGGCTGGGTGCAGACGATGTTGGTCACGCCCTCGCTGATCAGCTCGACCATTTCGGCGGGGAGCAGCCAGCCTTCGCCCATCTTGACACCCTGACCGATAATGGCGTGCGATTTTTTGCGTACCTCGTCAAACGGCATCGGCGGACGGAAATGACCGTCTTTCTTCATCATTTTGATGATATCGGCCTGCTTGCCGAGCACAAACTGGTACACCATTTTGTAGACGGCGGCGGTTTTGCCGTTGCGGCCGTACAGCTCGTGGTCGATGACCGAGTTGTAGATGCAGTACAGGCAGAAGTCCATCAGACCGGGCAGCACCGGCTCGCAGCCTTCGCTGAGCAGGAATTCTTCCAGACGGTTGTTGCCGAGCGGCGAGAACTTGACGTAGATCTCACCGACGATGCCGACCAGCTTTTTCTTCTGCGTTTTATCCAGCTTCAGCTTGCCGAATACGGTCAGCACGAACCGGAACAGGTGCTTTACCTCGCCGTAGCGCACCATGCGCTCGCCGGTGAAGCGCCCCGTGACCGCGTCCATGCAGATGTCGATCGCCTTGTCGGTCGAGCCGGGCACGACCTCGTACGGACGGCACTGGTTGGCGACCATCATAATCAGATCACCGATCAGAAGCGCGTACGCCACCTGCACGAGCATGGTCTTGGTCAGCTTGAAGCCGGGGTTGCTCTCCAGACCGGAAAAGTTCAGCGAAATGACCGGAATAAAGCCGTAGCCGTTCTTTTCCAGTGCCTTGCGGAGCAGATGGATATAGTTGGAGGCACGGCAGCCGCCGCCGGTCTGCGGCAGGATGAGCGCGATTTTGTGAATGTCGTACCTGCCGGATTCGATCGCGTCCATCAGCTGACCGATGACCAGCAGGGCGGGGTAGCAGGTGTCGTTGTGCACGTTGCGCAGACCCTGCTCCGCGATGTTCGGACCCTCGGTGTGCAGCAGCTCCATGTCGTAGCCGTAGTTTTTCATCAGGCGGCAGATGAGTCCAAGCTGCACGGGCAGCATGTTCGGCACCAGGATCTTATAGGTTTTTCGCATTTCCTCCGTGAACTGCGGGTAGGAATATGCGGGCGTTGCCTCAGGCGTTTTGCTGTTCTGCAAGCTTGCGTCCCTCCTCTACGGCGGCCAGCATGCTGCGGATACGGATTTTCGCCGCACCGAGGTTGCTGATCTCGTCGATTTTCAGCTGTGTGTAAATTTTGCCGCCGTTTTCGCAGATGGCGCGCATCTCGTCGGTCGTGATGGCGTCAATGCCGCAGCCGAAGGATACCAACTGGATGAGCTGGGCGTTCTCCTTCTGGGTGACGTACTTGGCTGCGCCGTACATGCGCGAGTGGTACGTCCACTGGTTGAGCACATGCACCTCGGGTGCATCGGTCAGCTGCCAGACCGCATCCTCGGACACGATGACCAGACCGAACGATGCGATCAGTTGGTCGATGCCGTGGTTGATCTCCGGGTCAACGTGGTACGGACGGCCTGCAATAACGGCAACGTCAAGGTCGTGCTCGTCCGCGTAGCGGATGGCGCGCTGCCCCTCGATACGAACGTCGATGTAGTATTCGTCCTGCGCCATGTATGCGTCCTCGACAGCGGCGATGACCTGCTTTTTCTTGATCTGCGGGTACTTGCCGCAGAAATACTTAACGGCATGCTTCGTGAAGCGCTTTTTGTCTGCAAGCTCAAAGTACGGCATCATAAAGTCGAAGTCCGCGAGTGCGGAGACGTTCGCCTTCAAAAGCTCCGGATAGTAGGCAACGACCGGACAGTTATAGTGGTTGGTCGCGCGTTCTTCGTCCAGATTGTAGGTCATGCACGGATAGAAGATTGCGTCCACGCCCTTCTCGAGCAGGTTCTCGATGTGACCGTGCATCAGCTTCGCCGGATAGCAAACCGTGTCGGACGGGATGGAATGCTGACCCTGCATGTACATATCGCGGGTGGAAACGTCGCTGAGGACGGTCTCGAAGCCGAGCTTGCGCAGGAATGCCGTCCAGAACGGCAGCAGCTCGAAGTTGTTCAGTCCGAACGGCAGACCGATTTTTGCAATCGGGTTTGCGATGCCGGACGGCTCACCGTAGCTTTTCAGCTTTTCCAGCTTCCATTTATAAAGGTTGGGCAGGTCGGCCTTTTTCGTGCCGCCGAGCGGACGCTCGCAGCGGTTGCCCGAAATGAAGCGGCGGCCGCCGCCGAAGTCGTTAATCGTCAGATTGCAGTGATTTTCGCACAGACCGCAGCGCGTGGAGCGCACGTTGTGCTCGAAGCCTGCGAGGATATCCGTGCCGATGAGCGTGGTGGTGTCGCGGCGGTTGTCCTTGGCGTGCAGTGCTGCGCCGTATGCGCCCATCAGACCCGAGATAGCCGGGCGGGTCACGTCGCGGCCGATTTCCTGCTCGAACGAGCGCAGGATGGCGTCATTGAGGAACGTGCCGCCCTGCACGACAATGTGCTGACCGAGGTCGTCCGGCGAGTGGGCGCGGATGACCTTGTACAGCGCATTCTTGACGACGGATACCGACAGACCGGCGGAAATCGCGTCAATGCCCGCGCCGTCCTTCTGCGCCTGCTTGACCGAGGAGTTCATGAACACCGTGCAGCGCGAGCCGAGGTCGATGGGGTGCTGTGCAAACAGACCGAGCTTGCAGAATTCCTCGATGGAGTAGCCCATCGAGCGGGCGAACGTCTCGATGAACGAGCCGCAGCCGGACGAGCACGCCTCGTTGAGCGAAATATTGTCGATACACTTGTTGCGGATTTTGAAGCACTTGATGTCCTGACCGCCGATGTCGATGATGAAATCAACATCCGGGCAGAAATGGCGCGCCGCGCGGAAGTGCGCGACCGTCTCGACCAGACCGAAATCCACGCCGAAGGCATTCTGGATGAGCGCTTCGCCGTAGCCGGTGACAGCCGAGGACACGATATGTACGCGGTCGCCGCACAGCTCGTACAGGCGGGTGAGCTGCTCGCGGATAACGTCCGCCGGATTGCCCTTGTTGGACTGGTAGTGGTGGAACAAAATCTGGTCGTCCTCACCGATGAGCACCAGCTTGGTGGTGGTGGAGCCGCAGTCGATGCCGAGATATGCGTCGCCCTCGTACATGGTGACGTTCTGCGTCATGACATCGTGCATGGCGTGACGGTGCTTGAATTCCTCGTACTGCTGCTCATCCTCGAACAGCGGCGGCAGGTAGTTGGCAACGACCGGAGCGTCCGCCGCCTTTTCGAGCGCCGCGAGCAGCGAATCGACCGTGTAGGTCTTCTGCGTGCCGCCTGCGTACTCCGCCGCGCCCGCCGCGATGGCATACGGCGCGAGAGCCGGGAAGTGCGCGTGCGCGTCATCCAGCTTCAGCGTCTCCTGAAAGCGCTTCTGGAGACCCTTGAAGAAGAACAGCGGACCGCCGAGGAACAGCACATCGCCCTTGACCTCGCGGCCCTGCGCCAGACCGGCAATGGTCTGGTTGACGACCGCCTGGAAGATGGACGCGGCAACGTCCTCCTTGCGCGCGCCCTCGTTGAGCAGCGGCTGAATATCCGACTTGGCAAATACGCCGCAGCGGGACGCGATGGTGTAGATGCGCTCCGCGCCCTGTGACAGTTCATCAAGCTCGGACGGCGTAACGTCCAGCAGGACCGCCATCTGGTCGATAAAAGCGCCGGTGCCGCCCGCGCAGGAGCCGTTCATGCGCTCCTCCAGCTGACCGGTGAGGAAGACGATCTTCGCGTCCTCGCCGCCCAGCTCAATGACAACATCGGCCTGCGGAACGTGCACGCCTACCGCCTTGCGGGTGGCGAACACCTCCTGTACAAAATCAATATCTGCGGCTTTCGCCACGCCTAAACCGGCCGAGCCGGTGATCGAACAGCGGAGGGGCGTGTCCGTGCCGATGAGCTCGCGCGCCGCACGCACCAGCTCGACCGCCTTTTCACGCACCTTGGAAAAATGCCGTTCGTAGTGCTTGTGGATGATCTCTCCATCGCGGACAACGACGATCTTGACGGTCGTTGAGCCGATGTCGATTCCAACATTTACATTCATAATACCCTTGATCTCTCCCATAACAAAACAGAGCACCCGTTAAGGTGCAAAGTGAATGCGGGTAAGTGCTGCCGTGCGTCAGCCTGAGAAGGCTGTGTGATGTGATAAATATGCAGGGCAAATTCTTACCTCTATTACTATAACGGTGCAAGCGGAAAATGTCAATGCGGCGATTTTCTCCTTGGATGCCGAAAATACCCCTTGACAAAGCCGGAATTTTTATATAAAATATACGGCGTAAGTGAATACATGTCCTTATCGAGAGCGGTGGAGGGAACGGCCCTGTGAAACCCGGCAACCTGCGTTGTTTTGCAACGTAAGGTGCCAAATCCGGCGTAAGAATACGAAAGATGAGGGAGCAAAACGAACTTTTCGCTCCCGCTGAGGAGCGTTTTTTAATGCTCTGAAAATGAACTGGAGAAAGGAACTGATACTTAATGGCACATCATTTTTTCACCTCGGAATCGGTTACGGAAGGCCATCCCGATAAAATCTGCGACCAGATCTCGGACGCGATCCTTAACGAGATTTTAACGCAGGATCCGTATGCCCGCGTAGCCTGTGAGACCACCTGCACCACCGGTATGGTTCAGGTAATGGGCGAGATTTCCACTTCCTGCTATGTGGACATCCCGAAGGTTGTCCGCGACACGGTTCGTGAGATCGGCTACGATCGCGCGAAGTACGGCTTTGACTGCGACACCTGCGCTGTCCTGACCGCCATCGACGAGCAGTCCGCCGACATTGCACTCGGCGTTGACAACTCCCTCGAGCGCAAGGAGGGCGCCTCTGAGGCCGACCTCGCCATCGGCGCAGGCGATCAGGGCATGATGTTCGGCTATGCGTGCGATGAGACCAAGGAGCTTATGCCGCTGCCGATCTCTCTGGCGCACAAGCTGGCAAAGCGTCTGACCGAGGTACGCAAGAACGGTATGTTCGACTATCTGCGTCCGGACGGCAAGAGTCAGGTTACCGTAGAGTACGACGAGGACAATCAGCCTGTCCGCGTGGATACCGTTGTTATTTCCACCCAGCACAGCCCGGAGGTGTCCCTCGCGCAGATCCGCGAGGACATGATCGAGCAGGTGGTAAAGAAGGTCATTCCGTCCCATCTGCTGGATGAGAATACCAAGTATTTCATCAATCCGACCGGCCGTTTCGTCATCGGCGGCCCGCACGGCGACTCCGGTCTGACCGGCCGTAAGATCATCGTGGACACCTACGGCGGCATCGGCCGTCACGGCGGCGGCGCGTTCTCCGGCAAGGACCCGACCAAGGTGGACCGCTCGGGCGCGTATGCGGCTCGCTGGGTTGCGAAGAACATTGTTGCGGCAGGTCTGGCAAAGCGCTGCGAGATTCAGCTGGCGTATGCCATCGGCGTTGCCGAGCCGGTTTCCATCATGGTAGAGACCTTCGGCACCGGCGTTGTTGGCGACGATGTACTTGAGAAGGCCGTAGAGAAGGTGTTCGACCTGCGTCCGGCGGCGATCATCGAGCAGCTTGACCTGCGTAAGCCGATCTACAAGCAGCTGGCAGCCTACGGCCACATGGGCCGCGAGGAGCTTGGCGTCAAGTGGGAGAATACTGATAAGGTTGAGGCGCTCAAGGCCGCAGTAAACGGTTAATTTGCGCTGAAATTGCATAGAGAAAGGCTCTGGAGCATATCCGGAGCCTTTTTTGTATCTCAAAATTTCGCGGCAGGGATTGACCGGGGCACGCGAACTGCGTAAGCGTGTTCGTCCTTTCCGGGCGGGAAGTTTTTCGCTGAGATTCAGCGGGGGATTCGCCGTCTGCGGACGGCGGGAGCGTGCCGCGCCCCGCGGCGGGGCAAGAGGGTAGACACCAAGGTTTCTACCCTCTTAACTCCCACTTCCTTTTATTTCTTAGTCTGGCGCAGACCGGAGACCGGCGACCGCTTCGAAAATAGGGGAACGGCAGTCGGGTTACCGTTGCGTGTCTTTCTCCACCTTTTCGCAGTTCACAGACAGCGTACTGCTACACAGGCGGTTTACTCTGCGCAGAGCGCGGCATAGCAGTGCCGCGCAACTCGTTAGTCTGGAGTTTACGGACGGCACCTACGAATCTATCTATTTAGTAGCATTTATCCTCGTAGGCCCTGTCTATCATAACGCGCTCACGGATTGCGCGGCACTGTCATGCCGCGCCTGCGTTGATTTAATCACATGTGTAGCAGAACGGTATCTGACCCTGCGAACAGGTTGCGAAAAACGCGGAAGAAAAAATCCTCTGCCGTTCCCTATTTTCGAAGCGGTCACATATAGGCAATCTGCGCCAGACTCTCCAAGGGAAAGGGGAGATTCACAAGAGGGTGGAAACCGCAGGTGTCTACCCTCTTGTGCGCCCGCGCGGCGTCAGCGCAACTCCCCGCTGAGGTTCAGCGAATCACTCCCCGCCCGTCAGGGGCGAACACGCTTGCGCAGTTCGTGTACCCGCTCAGCCGGTGCTGAAAAAGGCTGCCTCACGGATAGGGCGTAGCGCTACGCGCCTCGTGTACCCCGCACAGCCGATGCAGGAAAATTGGCTCACATATCTCGCGTGATCTGCCGAAACCGCAGCAAAAACAGCGTTGTCGTTGTAGCCGCGGCTAATAAATCCGCGACCGGCTCTGCGAGGAACACGGCGAACAGCTTATCCGCGAAAAAGTGCGGCAGGATTAAAATAAACGGTATCAGCAGGAAAACCTTGCGCTCGAGCGCGAGAAAAAGCGAGATTCTCGCCTCGCCGAGCGCCACAAACGACTGCTGGAATCCGGTCTGGAACGCATTGGTAAATCCGAGCGCAAAGTACACGCGCAGCGCCCAGACGGTGCGTTCGACCAGCTCCTCATCCGAGGTAAACAGGTGCACGACCGTATGCGGGAACAGCTGTACAGCCGCCCAGATCGAAAACGCGAACACGAACGCCGCCGCGAGATTCAGCTGCACGACGCGCTTCATGCGGTCGGGCCGCTTCGCGCCGCAGGCGTAGCTGAGGATGGGCTGCGCGCCCTGCGCCAGACCGGTCAGCGGCAGCTGCACCATTTGCGCCACCGAGGTCAGGATGGTCATTGCGCCGACGGCTGCGTCGCCGCCGTACTTCTGCAGCGATACGTTGAAGGCGATGGTGAGCAGGCTTTCTGTTGACTGCATGACAAACGGGGACGCGCCCAGACCGACTGCGGACGCCAGAAGCGGTCGGTCGATGCGGAAATACGCGCGTTTTAAGCGCAGAACCGTCTGCTTTCCGGTCAGAAACCGCAGAACCCATGCCGCAGACACCGCCTGCGAAATAATCGTCGCTACAGCCGCGCCGCGCACGCCCATGCGGAACACGAAGATGAACAGCGGGTCAAGCGCGGTATTGAGCACCGCGCCGATAACGACCGTTTTCATCGCCACCGACGAGCGGCCCTGCGCGGTGATGAAGCCGTTGAGACCCAATGACGTCATCACGAAAACCGTGCCGAGAACGTAGAGGTTGAGGTACTGCATCGCGTAGGGCAGGGTGTCGGCAGATGCGCCGAACAGTTTCAGTAATGGCGCCTGAAACAGCAGGAAAAGTGCTGTCAGTACGAGTGCAAGCGCCCAGAGCGCCGCCGTACACGTTCCGAGGATGCGCTCCGCGCGGTCGTGCTCCTTTGCGCCGAGCGCGATAGACGCCCGCGGTGCGCCGCCCATGCCGATGAGCGCCGCAAACGCCGAGATGAGCGTGATGACAGGGAAGGTGACGCCCATGCCGGTCAGCGCCAGCTTGCCCTCGAGCGGGATGCGTCCGATGTAAATACGGTCTACGATGCTGTACAGCAGGTTGACGACCTGCGCCGTGATGGTCGGCAGCGCCAGCCGAAAGAGCAGCGGCCCTACGGGTGCTGTGCCGAGGGCCGCTGTCTGCTGGTTCTGTTGTTCACTCATGCCTTGCTGTCCTCACGGATGAGCACGCGGATGGCCTCCACGGCGGCCTTTACGCCGCGCTCGGTGGCGTCAGGCGGAATGGCGGGAGCATCGTCGTTGTCCGCGTTCCACAGCACGTTGAGCACCGCGCCGCACCGAACGTGCAGCACCTGCGCGACGATCATGAGCGCGGCTGTCTCCATCTCGCTGGTGAGCGCGCCTGCCGCCTTCCATGCTTTCCACTTGGCGGTCAGCTCGTCCGCGATTGGCATCTGCGCGGGACGGATCTCGCCGTAAAAGCTGTCCTTGGACTGGATAACGCCCGTGTGATACGGGAAGCCGAGCGCCTGCGCCGCCTCATGCAGCGCGGAAACAACAGAAAAATCCGCGACTGCCGGGAACTCGATGGGGAGGTACTCGCGGCTCGTGCCCTCCTGACGGATGGCGCCGGTGGCAATGACGATATCGCCGCCCTTTACCTTGTCCACAATGCCGCCGGACGTGCCGACACGGATAAACGTGTCCGCGCCGCACTCGACCAGCTCCTCCATGGCGATAGCCGCCGACGGGCCGCCGATGCCGGTCGAGCAGACCGCAACCGGAACGCCGTCCAGAGAGCCTGTCCACAGCGTGTACTCGCGGTTGTGGGCGATCTGCTTCGGGTCATCGAAATACTGCGCGATCTTCTCGCACCGCGCCGGATCGCCGGGCAGAATGACGTACCGCCCGATATCGCCCTTGGTGATTTGAATGTGCATTTGCTTGCCGTCGATCAACATACGATTTCACCCTCCCGTTCTACGGTTCTGATGTTTTTCTCCGCCTTGCTGCGCGGCAGCATGACCTCATGGCCGCAGCCGAGGCATTTCAGCTTGAAATCCATACCGATACGCAGCACCTGCCACTGCTTGCTGCCGCACGGGTGCTGTTTTTTCATGGTAAGAATGTCGTTTACCTGTATATCCATTGGAATCACTTCCTTTGCTGGGGGCAGCACCGCACAATTAAACTGCGGCGCTTTGCGGAAATTTTGTGCCCTGACTTCGTTACGGCTTTTTGCAATACACAAAGTATTGCTGCAAATCCGTGCCTCGTCAGAACGCAAAATTTGCTCGCAAATCGCTCTTGTTCAATTATGCGGTGTTGCCCCTATTATCCATATTATCCATAATGTATATGTAAGACTGTTCAGATTCGCTCTAAAAGGCACACGCAGTGCGCGGCAATGCCTTCCTTGGAGCCGGTAAAGCCCAGTCCCTCCTCGGTGGTCGCCTTGACCGAAACCTGCTCGACCGCGCAGCCGATGGCAGCCGCTAAGTTTTCGCGCATCTGCAGAATGTGCGGCGCGAGCTTGGGCGCCTGTGCGAGCACGGTCGCATCCAAATTGCCGAGCTGCCAGCCGCTTTCGCGCACGAGTGCGGCAACGTGCCGCAGCAGCGCAATGCTGTCCGCGCCCTTGTAGCGCGGGTCGGTATCCGGAAAGTGCCCCCCGATGTCACCGAGCGCGAGCGCGCCGAGCAGGGAATCCATGACGGCGTGCGTGAGCACGTCCGCGTCCGAGTGACCGTCCAGACCAAGCTCAAACGGAATGTTCACACCACCGATGATGCACGGTCTGCCGGAGACCAGTCTGTGTACGTCGTAACCGTGTCCGATGCGCATATTACTTGACCTCCCTTGTGAGGAGCGCTTCTGCAACGAGAATGTCCTCCGGCGTGGTGATTTTAATGTTCTGGTAGCTGCCGTGAGTCGCCTTGACGATGGTGCCGAGCGACTCGACAGCCGCGCAGTCATCGGTGAAGCTGTAGCCGCGCTCGGCAGCCGAGGTGAGCGCACGGCGGAGCAGGTCCTTGCGGAATACCTGCGGGGTCTGCACCGCGGCAAGCGTGTCGCGGGCGACATCGGCGGCGATATTGCCGTTTTCGATGCGCTTGATGCTGTCCTTGACCGGAACGACCGGCGCGGCAGCACCGCACGCGGCGGCGGTAGTAACCGCCTCGGTAATAACGGCCTCGGAGACGAGCGGGCGGGCGCCGTCGTGTACGGCAACGAGCACGGCGTTTTCCGGTGCGGCCGTGATGCCCGCGAGAACGGATTCCGTGCGGGTCTCGCCGCCGCGCGTCACCGTGCACAGCTTGTCAATGGAGAAGGCCTTCGCCAGCTCGGTATAGGGCATGATGTCCTGCTCGCGGCAGACGAGCACGATATCGCGGATGGCGGCGCATTTCTGGAAGGCGGAAAGCGTGCGTGCGAGGACGGGTACGCCGTCAATTTCGAGCAGCAGCTTGTTTTCGCCGCCCATACGGCGGGAGGAGCCTGCCGCTACGATAACAGCGCATACGGCGGGGAGATCAGTTTTTTTTCTGCGTTTTCCCAGCATAATTATTCGGTCCTTTCTATCAAAAGGCTTTGCGAGCCTGTTGGTTCGTTTGGATAAATCTTTGTACCGTTATTTTACACGATTTCGGCAAAATTTACAAGGCTTGTGAGAATTTATCGTAGGGCGGGGCACTCCGGAGCGGCTTCATCTGCAACGATTATCCCGCAGGGGAGCACAGTGTGCTCCCGAACAACGTAAAATCGAACGTGTTGTGGGCGAACATTGTTCGCCCTGCGGTTATGCGCGTGCATGCGGGTTGCATGCGGTGCGCCGAGGTCGGCGCACCCTACGGAATGCACTGCCGGTTATCATAATGCCAACGAGCAACAGCCACCCGCCAAATCCCGACTTCCATAGGAGGACACCGCCCGCAAGGAGAACGAGAACGGATACGCCCGCGATCCCGTCTAACAGGAAAGCGCATCGCCCGTCCGCGAGGTGCCGGAGCGCCATGCCGCCATCGAGCGGGGGAATGGGCAGCAGATTGAACAGCCCGAGCAGCGCACTTGCGCCGGCAAGCCGGTACGCGCCGAGCGGGTTTGCCAGTGCGGTGAGCGCAAAGCTGGCCGCCGGTCCGGCG